>ENA-ORXI01003624-ORXI01003624.1-sediment-metagenome-genome-assembly--contig:-NODE-3624-length-10276-cov-4.673792_pt1 | contig 10276 bp, 9 predicted proteins | sample MGYA00237861_ERZ511468 | MGnify/ENA primary metagenome ERZ511468 (study PRJEB26299, sample SAMN06266213) | sediment metagenome | isolation source: Hudson Canyon methane seep mesocosm | place: USA:Hudson...
GAATTAAGTCGATCAGTTTTTTGATTTTACGAATATCCATAAAGATAATCCTATTGATTAGTGTGTTTGATAGCTGCCTGTAATGCCAGCTGATAACCTTGGGCTCCTAGACCACAGATCACGCCAACAGCGATATCTGATAGATAGGAATGTTGACGGAATTCTTCCCGTGCATGAACGTTTGATAGATGGATCTCAATAAAAGGTATTTCTACACCAGACAAGGCATCACGTAGTGCTACGCTTGTATGTGTAAAGGCTGCAGGATTGATGATGATAAAGTCAGTATTACCTCTTGCTGCGTGGATTTTGTCGATAAGCTCATGTTCAGCATTACTTTGGAAGCTTTCTAATTGGTGGCCTTTTTCTTCTGCGCTAGCATGTAATTCTTGGGCAATATCTGCCAAAGTATCAGCACCATAGTGTTCTGGTTCACGCGTTCCTAAAAGGTTTAGGTTGGGACCGTGGAGCACTAAAAATTTTGCCATGGGATTTTTGCGCCTAGAACAATGAAAATATGCCGAGAATTTTGCACCAAAAGCCAATTTTTGTCTAGTTTTTTAAGTGAAAAGCAGGTGTTATGTCGCTAAGTTCGTCGAAAAAGTTTTTTTGATTATTGTGCTGATAAAGGAAGTGCTGCGATATGTTGTGTTAGCTCTTTAGCAGAGATACCACCTACTAAGCGGTATTGCGAATATTCTTGACCATTACTGTCAAAAAATAGAATTGTTGGTGGGGCAAAAACGCCATAGTGTTTCATTAGGGCTTTATGTTCTGCAGTATTGGCTGTCATATCAACTTGTAGTGACTGGGTGTTTTTTAACGCTGCTATTACGGCATTATCTTGGAATGTCGTGATTTCCATTTTTTTGCAATCGATACACCAGTCAGCATAAAAATCGAGCATAGCAGGTTTGTTAGATTGAGATAATTGCTGCTCAAGTTCCGCTATATTATTGACCTTGCTAAAGCTGAGACCCGAATGAGCTGATGTGGCAGTTGATTGGCTAGATATAACTGACTGTAGGGGCTGCCAAACATTATGACTACCACTTGCGCCGCCGATCATTAACAACCCACCATATATTAATAGTATAAGTCCAAGGCCTTTCCATAACTTTTCCCAACCGCTTGCATCAATATGAAGTGTATTGAGCGCGCCTAAATAAACAGCGGAAACAATCAGTAGTCCGCCCCATAATAATAAGCTTACCCAGCCAGGAATGATTCGTTCTAACATCCAAATGGCAAGAGCCAGCATGAGCACGCCAAAAATGGATTTGATGGTATTCATCCAGTCTCCTGCTTTGGGGAGTAAGGTTCCGGCAGATGTACCGATAATAAGTAGTGGCAAGCCCATGCCCATACTCAATGCAAATAAAGCGCTACCACCTAATATTGGGTCACCATGTTGACCGATAAAGATAAGTGCGCCCGCTAATGGTGGCGCTAAACAGGGGCCGACAATTAAACCAGATAATAAGCCCATTAATGCAGCCCCAGCGATATGCCCACCTTGTTGTTGATGGCTTATTTGATGTAATCGGTGTTGCAGGGCATGAGGGAGTTGTAACTCGAACAGGCCAAACATCGATAGGGATAAAACAACAAATAGCGCGCTAAAGCTACCGATGATCCAAGGGTTTTGGAACATGGCTTGTAGGTTTTCACCTAATAATCCCGTCATTACACCTGCAACGGTATAGGTAACTGACATGGCCAATACATAGGTGAGTGACAATATAAAGGCACGATGGGTCGTGATGCGTTCACCTTCTCCTACTATGATGCTAGATAAAATGGGGATCATGGGGAAGACGCAAGGGGTAAAAGCTAGTAATAAACCCAAGCCAAAAAATCCCAATAAAATTTTAAGAACACCGTCTTCAGCAAGGTTTTTTGCAATACGATCTTGTTCAGAAAAAACAGCTGTGGTTGATATAGGTTCTAATGCTTGGTTTAAATCACCAGTGAGGGCAGGTAATGTAATTAGTATTTCTTTTTCTGTTGGTGGGTAACAGATATTAAATGTTTCAGAGCAGCCTTGATAATAAGCTTTTAAGGTTATTTCTGATTGGTTTCCACTTCGATTGAGGGGGAGGACAACATCAACATCATGTTGATAGACCTCACTTAAACCGAAGATCTCATCCATTTTGTTTTCACCAGCGGGTAGTGAAACGTTCTGCAATTGCACACTATCTTGTTCAATGAGCTCAAAACGAATTTTATCTTTATATATATAGTTGCCTTCAGCAACTGCCCAGCGAGCCAGTATTGTATTGGCATCTCTAGCCTCAGCAGAAAAGATAAAGGCTTCATCAACATCGGGAGGCGTATCAAAGTCGTTAGATAAGCCAAGGCTATCTAATAAGCCCGGTCGCGCTTGAACACTGAAAGCGAGCAGTAGGAATAAAAGTGCAAAATATTTTTTCATGATTAACATTAGTCGCAAGAGAGTGTTTTAAGTAGACAATACTAACAAGTGATAGTTACAGCACACAAAGTAAAAAATAATTAATTGTGTCAAACCATCATTATTATTGTAATAATTGCGAAAATCATTCCTTACCGATGGGTGCACTATGGAAATTAAAACAATTAATCAGCTTGAAAAACAGGCGATGAAAAAGAGTCATTCAGAGCTCGGAAGAATCGGCTTTGCCCTGTTTTTCCTTGTAGGTGTTTTAGCTTATAGTTTTGCTACCAGTGGCGGTGTACCCAATAATGTATTTTTAGCTATCGCCGCTGTGTTTGGTGGTTATATGGCAATGAATATTGGCGCTAATGATGTCGCTAATAATGTAGGCCCAGCCGTTGGGTCTAAAGCATTAACGATGACTGGTGCGATCATTATTGCCATGATTTTTGAAGCTGCTGGTGCCATTATTGCTGGTGGTGAAGTAGTTTCAACCATTAAAAAAGGCATTATCGATATTGATGCTTTTGGCAGTGATACCGATAGCTTTTTGTGGGCCATGATGGCGGCATTATTAGCGGCCGCACTATGGCTTAATTTGGCAACAATGGCCAAAGCACCGGTCTCTACAACGCATTCTATTGTTGGTGGTGTTATGGGGGCGGGTATCGCAGCTGCTGGTTTTAGCATTGTTGATTGGGGCACGATGGGTAAGATTGCGAGCTCGTGGGTTATTTCACCTGTCATTGGTGGTGTGATTGCAGCAGGGTTCTTATTCGCAATTAAGAAGACGATTATTTTCAAAGAAAATAAAGTAGAGGCGTCTTATAAGTGGGTGCCTGTCTATGTCGCAATTATGTCATTAGCTTTTGTGACATACCTTGTCCTAAAAGGGCTAAAAAAAGTATGGCAACCAATGGTCAACAGTTTTAATGAGATCATGTTTTTTTCTGTAGAAGTAACAAAAAAACCAACATTGGGTGCGGCATTACTGTTGGGGACTATTGTTGCAGTTATTGTTTTCTTTTGGATGAAGAAATCAATTAAAGCAAAATTAGAAACATTAGAAAATGATCGTGGTGGTGTGAATATCTTATTCACTATTCCATTGATTTTTGCTGCGGCATTATTGAGTTTTGCTCATGGTGCTAATGATGTGGCGAATGCCATTGGTCCATTAGCTGCAATTAATGATGCGGTAATGACCGGCGGCATTTCTTCTAAAGCAGGTATTCCTTTTTGGGTCATGGCCGTAGGTGCATTTGGTATCGCAATTGGTTTGGCTTTATATGGTCCTAGGTTAATCAGAACGGTGGGCAGCGAGATTACTGAGCTAGATCAAATGCGCGCTTTCTCAGTTGCTATGGCGGCAGCGATTACTGTAATTATTGCAAGCCAATTAGGTTTACCAGTGAGCTCAACGCATATTGCCATTGGCGGTATTTTTGGTGTTGGTTTCTTACGTGAATGGCTAGATTCATCTGTGAGTATTGAAAGTGAAATTGCTCAAGATAAAGCAGAGATTAAGGGTGAGAAAAAATCCTTGAGTGCTCTGCGGAATGAACTTGCTTCTTTAGATAAAAAAGAAGATAAAGCTGAGCAAGATTATGACCGTATTAATACGCTTTATCGTTTGATTGATGCAGATGAAGAGTCTCTTAAGCAAGCGAAGAAAAATTTAAAAGAAGATAAGAAAAATTTGTATGTAAAACGTGATGCAATTAAGAAGATTATTACAGCATGGGTTATTACCGTTCCATCTGCTGCTGTAATGGCGGCGGCTATCTTTCTTATGATTAAAGGGGTTATGTCGTAAAGACTTATCGTGCAAAGGTCTCAAAGTAAATTTAAGAGGTCTCATTTGAGGCCTTTTTTATGTAAAATAATATAAATGAAACGTGCCCAAGAAATCCTTCAGTCTACTTTTGGTTATGACCAATTTCGTCATGCTCAGCAGGATATTATTCAAGAGTTACTCAATGGCAATGACGCCTTAGTTTTAATGCCCACTGGTGGCGGTAAGTCCCTGTGCTTCCAGATCCCTGCACTTGTACGAGAGGGAACCGCTATTGTGGTTTCACCCTTGATTGCCTTAATGCAAGATCAAGTTGATGCTTTGCAGCAGTTAGGTGTTAATGCGGCGTATCTCAATTCTAGTTTAAGTCCCAATCAAGCTTATGATGTTGAGCAACAATTACTTAATAATGAATTGGAGCTGCTTTATGTCGCTCCTGAACGTCTTTTAAATAGCCAGTTTTTATCATTACTTGATCGTAGTGACTTAGCATTATTTGCAATTGATGAAGCGCACTGTGTTTCGCAATGGGGCCATGATTTTCGCCCTGACTATCAGCAACTTGCCTTATTACATCAGCGCTATCCCTCGGTACCAAGAATAGCGTTAACAGCCACAGCGGATCAACGCACTCGCGATGAAATAATTAAGCAATTACAACTTGATGATGCACGGGTATTTATTAATAGCTTTGACCGTCCTAATATTCACTATGCGATCTCGGAAGGAAATAACCCAAAACAACGCTTATGGTCATTTTTACAGGCGAATCATCCTGATGATGCCGGTATTGTTTATTGTTTGTCGCGTAAAAAGGTGGAGGCGACTGCGGAATGGTTAGCGGAACAAGGTAGGACTGCGCTTCCTTATCATGCAGGGTTGCCACAGGATGTTCGTCAACAAAATCAGCAACGGTTTTTACGAGAAGAAGGTGTCATTATCGTCGCTACCATCGCCTTTGGTATGGGGATTGATAAACCTGATGTACGCTTTGTTGCACACTTAAGTTTACCCAAAAGTATCGAAGCCTATTATCAAGAAACAGGTCGTGCAGGTCGTGATGGCGAACCAGCAAATGCGTGGATGGCTTATGGCCTACAAGATGTCATTACCCTACGTCAATTTATGCAAGATTCAAAAGCAGATGAGGCGCATAAGCGTGTAGAGCATCACAAGTTGGAATCGATGTTGGGTCTATGTGAATTAATCACTTGCCGGCGCCAATCTTTACTTGCCTATTTTGACGAGCAAAGCCCGAAGCCTTGCGGTCATTGTGACAACTGCCAGCAAACACCAGAAAAGTGGGATGGCACCGATGCTGCCAGAAAAGCCTTATCGTGTATTTACCGTACTGAGCAACGCTTTGGGGTGAATTATATTATTGATGTATTACATGGCAAGCGTGATGATCGCATTCAACGTAATGGCCATGAACAGCTTAGTACCTTTGGTATCGGCACAGATATGCCCGTAACGGAATGGCGTAGTTTGTTTAGACAGTTAATTGCCCTTGGCTATATTGATATTAATGTGGAGCGACATGGTGCTTTATGTTTAACAGAAAAATGTCGTGCCATCTTGCATGGGGAGCAAACGCTAGAACTTAGAAAACAATCTAAACCAGAAAAACTGAGTAAAGAAGCGAAGAAAAACAAGAGTGTTAGACCTCAAGATCAGGTTTTATGGGATGCTTTACGCGCATTAAGACTTTCTTTGGCTGAAGAAGCTGGCGTGCCACCGTATGTTATTTTTCATGATGCAACCTTACAAGAAATGATTAAAACTAGGCCCCAGTCGTTGACTGAAATGAATAAAATATCAGGTGTAGGTGAGCAAAAACTAGCCCGCTATGGACAGCCGTTTTTAGATGAAATTACATTGCATCCACTATCTGAACTTTTGAATAATCGCCTTAGTGCTACCGTAAATGAAACCTTGATGCTCTATCAGCAAGACTTAGATGTAGAACAAATTGCAACGCAGCGAGAAGTGAAAAGCAGCACAATTTATACTCATTTGGCTGATGCTATTGAAGTGGGTTTGCTTGATGTTCGCGATGTAACGGGATTGTCTGACGGTGAATTTAATGAAATTGTTTATGTTATTGAATCACAAGAGGAGCAGGAAAAAGGTCGATTGAAGCCCGTTTATGATGAACTTGATGGTGAATATGATTATGGGATTTTACGCTGTGTACAGGCGACGATGTAATTTATCTTAGAGAATAATTTCCTTAAGATTAAATATGTTCAGTCTGTTACAAAACTGTAATATATAGCAGGTATGATCTGTAGATCTTGTACAACATCAGGGTTTTATGAATGGCAATAACAATATTAGTAGTAGAAGATGATATGGCGATTCGAGACATGCTGTGCTTCTCACTTAAACATTCTGGCTATGAGTGTCACCCCGTCAGTGATGGTGAGCAGGGATTGGCATGGTTAAAAACCCAGAAACCAGATTTAATTTTATTAGATTGGATGTTGCCAGGTATTGACGGTATTGAATTTATCAGACGTTTACGTGCCAATGAGTTTTGGGCTGATATTCCGGTTATTATGCTGACAGCAAAAGGCGAAAGCGATGATATGGTCAAAGGGCTAAGTGTCGGCGCGGATGATTATATTAATAAGCCCTTCTCACCACCTGAGCTGATGGCTAGAATGAAAGCGGTTCTACGACGTTGCAGTCCCGCAGAAGCAAATGATACGCAAAAATTAGACGTAGCGGGATTAGTGTTGGATACAAAAAGTCATCGAGTTACTGTTAACGAACAACGCTTAGATCTTGGCCCGACAGAATTTCGATTATTACATTTCTTTATGCGTAATCCTGAGCGAGCCTATAGCCGAGGCCAATTGCTTGACCATGTATGGGGTGATACGGTTTATATCGAAGAACGTACGGTTGATGTGCATATTCGTCGTTTACGAAAAGCATTGGAGCCATCGAAGCATGAAAACCTTGTTCAAACAGTGCGTGGTGTAGGCTACCGCTTTGCTGAAGGTTAAACTTTCTACATGATGCATTGGGATTATTGGCGATTACTTGCGATAGTCAGTGTGGCTGGCTTTGTCGGTTTGATCTTTGGTCAAATGATGACATTTATGTTTATAGCATCATTTCTATATGCCTTATGGTTACAACGGGCTTGGTATCAATTATGGCATTGGCTACAAAAACCTAAAGCCAATAAAGCGCCGAGTGCAGAAGGTGCTATTGATGAAGTGTGCCGGCAAATTGATGCCATTAAAAAACAAAATCGTTCAAGAAAGAAAAAATTGGGTGGCTATCTTAAGCAATTTCAAGCCGCAACGTCTGCCTTACCTGATGCTATTATTGTTTTGGGTGAGTTTGGAAAGGTTGAGTGGGCTAATAAGGCGGCTAAATCATTACTGGGGATTCGCTGGCCACAAGATAGTCATGTTCGGGTTAATAACTTAATTCGTGATCCCGTGTTTCACAAAATCTTACATGCGCCTATTAGTAAGGATAGCGTGGCAGTTGTTACTTCACCCATACGCTCAGAACAACAGTTGGAAGTGAAAATTGTTAACTATATGGGCGATGGGCGATTATTAATTGCTCGTGATATGACCCAAACAATTAAATTGCAACGTATGCGTCGTGACTTTGTTGCCAATGTGTCACATGAATTACGTACGCCTCTGACAGTATTACACGGTTATTTAGAAATGTTTACGCCTGAAAGTTCAGTAGAGCAATGGGGGGCGGCATTACCCGTTATGCAGCAACAAACCCAGCGTATGGATCTGATGATTAAAGATTTACTCACTCTGTCACGGTTAGAAATGGGAGAAAAGCGCTTAGAACATCGACCGGTTGATGTTGGAGATGTATTACGTTCTATTGTTAAAGATGCAGAGCAATTACAGCAATATAAGCACCATACGATTAATTTAGAGATTGAGAGTGACAAATTATTATTAGCAGATAGTGATGAGTTACGTAGTGCCATCTCAAACCTTGTCTTTAATGCTATTAAGTACACACCAGAAAATTCAACCGTGACAATTCGGTGGATGGTAGATAAAAGTCATGGCAGTATTGAAGTGAGTGACAATGGCTTTGGCATCGCCGAGGAGCATTTAGATCGTTTAACAGAGCGCTTTTATCGCGTGGATAGTGGCAGATCACAAGAAGCTGGTGGCACAGGCTTAGGCTTAGCGATTGTTAAACATATACTGCAACGACATGGTGCCGAACTTAAAATAAGCAGTGAAGTAGGTGAGGGTTCGACGTTTTGTTGTTGTTTTTCATTAAGCCATGTCTCAGATAGTTAATGTTGTGAAACGCCTGTTATCGGCCTTAGCTTTTGCCGCAATAAGTCGCGGCCTGATTTTGAAGCATAGGTACTGAGATATATACCCAAACTACTTGAAGATGTAGCTCCTTCTTTCGTCATTCCCACGAAAGTGGGAATCCATGGGCAGTAGAAATAGCCACTATCGTTGGATTCCCATTTCCATGGGAATGACAGACTTTATAAAGTGACCATTCAAATTGAATGGTCACAGGTATAGAGATGATTATCCTTAATATCTAGGCAAAAAAGGATAAACAACATACTATGGCGAATCTAAAATCATTTTGATTCTGGGCATACACCTAAAATAGGAAGTAACATGAAAGAAATTACAGTTGATAGCAACCCAAGTGAAGCACTTTTGAAAGATATGGGTGCTGCTTACTGGCCAACATGGGAAAAAGAAGTATCGGTATTCCCATGGGCGTTCGTTACCACGGAAACTGCACTAATTTTAGAAGGCGAATGTGAAATAACACCTGCCGATGGCGGCGCATCAACTACGTTTAAAGCGGGTGACTTAGTCGTATTTCCACTAGGTTATAAAGGATCGTGGGAAGTGAAAAAGCCACTTAAAAAGCGTTTCAAACACAATGGTGGAAACTTCGTTAAATGTACGTTTAACCGATTGAAAAGAGTATCAAATCGCATTAAAGCGGTCATGAAATAAAATTCACTTCCATTATCTCCACAATAGCGGCTTCTGATAGTTTGATAAGCTCGTATTCTGAAGAGGAATAAATATCACCTTCTTTATTTCCCAGAGCGATGCTTGCGACATCAGGCTTATCATCATGAAGTAGGATTACGATCTTTTTATCTAGGGCAATACAATCAATGGTGATGGCATCGGCTTCCATGCCTTGATTGCGTAAGGTTTTATCCATTATTCCCATTAAGGTATCGATATTATCAAACTTGCTATAGAACAGATCATTTGCCCTAGCGACAATCTCTGATAAGTTTTGTAGTTTATTATTCATTTTTGACTCTTCGTGATTTGGGCGACGAATTGAAACCTAACGCATTATTATAGGCTAATAAAAAGCCTCAGTTATTTACATACTGATGTCGACGATAATTACCTTTCAGTTGAATCATCAAGTTGGAAATGACATATCTCTTTCTGTATGAAATTAAAGCATCACAAAGTTTTGAAATTGTAATTCAGCCTTTATATGACCAAAGCTAGTCGATCATATAAAGGTCATGAGATGCTCAATGTTGAAAATGTGGTTACAGCCTCTCCCCCTGATTTTTCAACACGTAGCCGTGGTTCAAACGTTCCACCTTAGGATTGCCTCGGAAGTTATCTTATGAAAAGGAGCTCAATAGGTTTCTAAATGAGAACCCCGATCTGAGAGGCTATAATTTTGTTGAGCAAGTTTCTTATTTTTAAGGTTAGTTATTCTCTTTCTCACCGTGATTGTTGCTAATCACCCTTTGGTCGCCTTTGATTGATTAGCACTGTTGAAGCTGGTGGCTGAAATTTGTAATGCTCAGTTTGCAGCAATTTAAAGCCGCAAAAAGAAAGCGTTATTTAGGACCATAAGTATTTTCGTTAGCTATAGCGTGGCTTTAGCCGCTGTAACATAACTGTCATATAGATTTAATATCATTGTCACATTCAAACGGGATACTACGCAGCGTAATTCAGATTTATTACATGTATTTCGATTTTAATTCTTAGGAGTTGGACAAATGATGTTCACTAAAAAACTTGCAATCTTGG
>ENA-ORXI01003625-ORXI01003625.1-sediment-metagenome-genome-assembly--contig:-NODE-3625-length-10273-cov-15.710082_pt1 | contig 10273 bp, 6 predicted proteins | sample MGYA00237861_ERZ511468 | MGnify/ENA primary metagenome ERZ511468 (study PRJEB26299, sample SAMN06266213) | sediment metagenome | isolation source: Hudson Canyon methane seep mesocosm | place...
CTTTTTGAAAACGTATCCGTTAAATTCGGCGAAGGGAATCGATATGGCTTAATTGGAGCCAATGGTTGCGGTAAATCGACCTTCATGAAAATCTTGGGCGGTGACCTGGAGCAGACCTCAGGTACAGTAATGACCGATCAAAATGAGCGTGTTGGTAAATTGCGCCAAGACCAGTTTGCCTTTGAAGAGTTTACTGTTCTAGATACCGTTATCATGGGCCACAAAGAATTGTGGGACGTTAAGCTAGAGCGTGACCGCATTTATTCTCTGCCTGAAATGAGCGAAGACGACGGCATTAAAGTCGCAGAGCTAGAATCTGAATTTGCAGAAATGGACGGTTATACCGCTGAGTCGCGTGCGGGTGAATTATTATTAGGTGCGGGTATACCGTTAGGGCAGCACACAGGTTTAATGAGTGAAGTTGCTCCAGGTTGGAAACTTCGTGTTCTACTTGCTCAGGCACTGTTTGCCGAACCAGACATAATGCTACTTGATGAGCCGACTAACAACCTTGATATCAACTCGATTCGCTGGTTGGAAGATGTGCTTAATCAGCGTAATTGCACCATGATTATTATTTCGCACGACAGACACTTTTTAAATAGTGTATGTACTCACATGGCCGATCTGGATTATGGTGAATTACGTCTTTACCCTGGTAATTATGACGAGTATATGACGGCATCAACCCAGGCGCGTGAAAGGCTTTTATCAGATAATGCCAAGAAAAAAGCTCAGATTTCTGAATTAAAAGGTTTCGTAAGTCGCTTTTCGGCAAATGCTTCAAAGGCTAAGCAAGCGACATCTCGTGCAAAGCAGATTGACAAAATTCAGCTTGATGAAGTTAAGCCATCAAGCCGGGTAAACCCTTTCATCCGTTTTGAACAAGAGAAAAAGCTACACCGTCTTGCCCTTGAGGTTGAAGGTTTAACTAAAAGCTATGACGAGGAACCTTTGTTTAAAGACCTCAAGCTTATGGTTGAGGTCGGTGAGAGAGTCGCTATTATTGGTCAGAATGGTATTGGTAAAACAACGCTTTTGAAGTCTCTATTAGGTGATACTGAGATTGATTCTGGCAAGGTTAAATGGTCAGAAAACGCTAATATTGGTAGTTATGCTCAAGACCACGCTTCAGATTTCGAAGAAGATAAAAACTTATTTGACTGGATGGGGCAATGGGGTCAGGAGGGGGATGATGAGCAAGTTATCCGTGGTACTTTAGGTCGTTTATTATTTTCACAAAATGATATCAAAAAGTCTGTTAAGGTAATATCGGGTGGAGAGCAAGGTCGCATGATCTTTGGTCGACTGATGTTACAAACACCGAATGTACTGTTGATGGATGAGCCGACTAACCACTTGGATATGGAGTCAATTGAATCTTTAAACCAAGCCTTGGAAGAGTACCCAGGTACTTTGTTATTTGTTAGTCACGATCGTGAATTTGTATCTTCGCTGGCAACACGCATTATTGAAATAACCGCAGATGGAATTCAAGACTTCCATGGTACTTACGATGATTACCTGAAGACTCAGGGTGTTGTTTAAATAGTTCTACTTACATCATTCTGCGATTAGGTCGCAGAATGATGTAATGATAAATAGGGGAATATTAACGAATAGAGCTAAGTGCAGACCAATAATCCATTGCACCAACAAGTACGACCAAATGCTCTCCAAGTTCTTCCTGACTTCTCATTACATAAGCTGCAACGGCTTGTGCCGTATCGTACATTAGGTCTTGTTCATCAGGTGTGAGTACTTCACTACCATCAAGTAATTTGAACTGACTTTCTTTTAAATTAAAAATCGCTTCTCTTTCTTTTCCGTCGATAATAACCGTAAACTGAACTTCAGTTTGATTCTCAAGTGTACTTGTAAATGAAACGGTGTGTGCGTCAGCTTGGAATGTGCCTGCGAACCCTTCTGCAGTATTACTTACGATTTCAAGAGAATCATTAGCGAATGCGTTAAACGATAGTGCGGCAGAGATAAGGCCCGTTGCAATACATTTTAAAACCTGCTTCATATTAACTCCTACTCGACTTTAGATTGAAAGAAAAACAGCTTATAAAAACTAGTGTTTTAAATAATTGGCGCTATATTAAAACAACTGTTTCAAACAGTCGTTTAAAATATTGTAAAATATCGTAAGTGGCGAGTGAAAAGTGACAAGTGATTCATATGGTAGTAGCCTTATTGGCTGATAATTATTTTTACTGGTGAGAATTAATGACTGAAATAACGAAGCAATTTGAAGATGTAGTACTGACTATTAGTAATGGCGTGGGGCATATTATTATTAACCGTCCTAAGGTTCTTAATGCTATTCGTATTCAAACCTATCAGGATATTATTGCTGCATTAAATGAGGCTGATCAGTCTGAGTCTTGCAATATTTTGGTTATTAGTGGGGCTGAAGGAAAGTTTACCGCAGGTAATGACCTAGCTGATTTGGTAGGAGGGAAGGCTGATCAGGTAATGGCCGGAGTACAAGGTATTTTTGATACCTTAAGTCAGTTAAATAAACCTCTTATTGCGGCTGTGGAGAGTGTTGCTGTGGGCATTGGTACGACCATGCTGCTGCATTGCGATATGGTTATCGCTGCTGAAGGTACGAAATTTAGAATGCCTTTTGCAAATCTTGGCGTGTCACCTGAAGGGGCTTCAAGTGCTTTATTAGCTTCAGCTATTGGGCCAAAGGCTGCAAATGAGCTCTTATTAACAGGTCGTTTCTTTAGTGCAGAAGAAGCATTGAACTGGGGGCTTATTAATCAGGTTGCTGAAACGGGTGAAGCTCTTAACTCTGCCATGACCGTTGCAAAACAGCTGTTAAAGCAGCCGCTGGCCTCTCTTGTTGCTACAAAATCTGAATTACGTAAATACCTGCCATATGATGTAAGTAAGGTGGTGGCTGAAGAGCTTAAAACCTTTGTGGGTTTGTTAGCGTCTGATGAAACTCAGGCACGTATTAACTTTATGTTAAAAAGATAAATTAATTCTCTAAAGAGAGCTCACAATGAAGAATTGGGTTTACGATGCAATAAGAAAAATATCTGCAGATTATCAACGTTCTGCTGATACTCATCTCATTAAGCTAGATATCCCGTCATTGTCAGGTATTGATTTGTATCTGAAAGATGAAAGCACCCACCCCACAGGGAGCTTAAAGCATCGTTTGGCTCGTTCTTTGTTTCTCTATGCGTTATGCAATGGAAAAATAACGAGTAAAACAACTATCATTGAAGCTTCATCAGGCAGCACTGCAGTGTCTGAGGCATTTTTTGCCCGAATGATTGGTGTTCCTTTTATTGCTGTAATGCCTAGAAGTACGGCTCGCAGCAAAATTAAGCAAATAGAACTGTATGGTGGGCGCTGTCATTTTGTCGATAGTGCCACACAGATGCGTGAAGAATCTTTAGCTTTAGCGTCATCAATTGATGGCTATTTTATGGATCAGTTCACCTATGCGGAGCGTGCGACAGATTGGCGTGGTAATAATAATATTGCAGAAAGCATTTACAATCAGTTAGAACAGGAGCCTCACCCTGTACCTCATACCATTACAATGAGTGCTGGCACGGGGGGGACATCTGCTACTATTGGACGTTATATTCACTATAAAGGTTACGACACGCAGCTTGTTGTTGTGGATCCTGAAAACTCGGTGTTTTACGATAGCTATATGAATCATGACTGTGAGATTACCCTGAATAACGGGAGTCGTATTGAGGGGATTGGTCGCCCTCAGGTAGAGCCTTCTTTTCAGCCCGATGTCATAGACTCAATGAAGCAGGTTCCAGATGCGGCCAGTATTGCGGCCATTTTATGGCTTGAAAGCATTATCGGTCGCAAAGCGGGCGCTTCAACTGGTACCAATTTATGGGGGGCGCTTGAAGTCGCTATTGATATGAAGGCAAAAAAACTCCAAGGTTCAATTGTTACTTTAATGTGTGATAGCGGTGAGCGTTATTTAGATACTTATTACAACTCTGAATGGGTTGCGCAGAATATTGGAGATGTGAAGCCTTACTTTGATCGTCTTAGTAACATTTATACGGTTTAGATGACTTCTCTCGTTTATATCAGGTTTATCTGGCCGCTTGTTATTTCTAAATAAGAGCCACCTAAAAATGTTACAATGCCATCCACAATTGGCGCAATCTGGCGCTCTAGGTAAAGATCATAGTCTAAGGGTGAGTCTAAGCACTCAAGTGGCTCTGGTCCGCTAGTGGTGTATGCATATTCAATCCACCCTCTATTTTGGTAGCGGGGAGGTCTTCCTTGTTTTTGAAGCCAGGCATCAGCCTTTCGTGCAGCCTGCACATGTGGCGGAATATTTTTTTGATAGTCTGCGAGTTTACGGCGAAGCCGTTTGCGAAATACTAGCTTATGATCGTGCTGACCTTCCCTGATTTCTTTAACCGTTTGGCGTATGAATTCTTTATAGGGCTTATTTAAAAAGATCCTTTCATAGAGTGTTTTCTGAAACTCTCTTGCTATCACGGTCCAATCTGTTCTAACCGTTTCAAGTCCTTTAAAAATAAGCCTATGGGGTTCATTTTTATATTCTATAAGTCCTGCATAACGCTTTTTCGTACCTTGGCTAGAGCCTCTGACGGTTGGCATTAAAAACTTTGAATAATGGTTTTCGTATTCAAGCTCCAAGGCGCTATCCAATTGATACTGCATTCGTAAGTGAGTTCGCCACCACTGGGTAACGTGTCTGGCTAAGCCTTTACCTATCGTATTAGCATCTTCGTTTGAAGGGGAATGTTTAATCCAAACAAAGAGGGAGTCGGTGTCGCCATAAATAACCTCGAAGCCTTTCTCCTCAATCAGTGTGCGAGTTTGGTTCATTATAGAGTGGCCCCGCAGAGTGATAGAGCTAGGGAGTCTAAAATCAAAAAAACGACATCCTGGTGTGCCCATTACCCCATAAAATGAGTTCATTATTATTTTAATAGCCTGATCTAAGGCTTTGTTTTTATGACTTTTTGCCTCGTCTCTGGCGTCCCATAATTTTTCTATTAAAGTAGGTAAGATGGTGTTCTCTTTTTTGAAGTAGGCGCCTCTGTATCCTGGTGAAAATAATGAAATATCTTCAAGAATTTTAGGCGTGCATTCATCATTGGCTTGCCAGTGAGTATCTGCTTCCGTTAGCCCATATGGGTCAACCTTAAATGAACGAATGATGCTGGGGTATAGGCTTTTAAAATCTAATACAATGACATGTTCATATAGGCCAGGTCTGGAGTCCATTACGTAGCCTCCGGGGCTTCCTACACCTTGAGGGTCAATGGGAAGGTTGGGAGCAATATAGCCTTGTCGGTGTAGTCGTGGGAGGTAGAGGTTTTCAAAAGCCGCAACGGAACCTCCAACGCGATCTAGGGGGAGGCCTGTGAGTCTTGCCCGTTCAATGGCGAAGTTAATGAGGTCTGTTTCTTCAAATATATCCCATACCAGTTTACAGTCTTCTAGGTTGTAGGCTGCAAGAGCGGGTTTGTCTTCATTGAAAAGGCGGGTAATTTCCTGACCACGATCATCAGGGTCATGGATTAGCTTGCCTCTATTCAGCAGTTTCTGGCCAACATATTCCAATGAGAAGCTTTCAAATTGATAGGTGGCGGTCCGAAGTGTATCTATACCATCAAGTACGGCCCTGCCTGGTACCAGTACAAAGTAATGTTTATCTTCTTCATTTTCTTCATTACCGTTCGTCCTCCACTCAACGGGCTCTCTATTTCTACCCAGTGTGAAGGGAATGTTTAATAACTCACATTTACGTGCAATAAAACGTAAATCAAAGTTTATGCAGTTCCAGCCAATGAGGATGTCGGGGTCGTTTTGTTCCATCCAGTTTAAAAAGCCATTAATAAGCTCTTTTTCGGAAGTAAAAAATACTAAATTATCTGTAGATTCATTTTCACCTATCATCAACACTACTTGTCCCTTGCTACTATAAATAGCAATTGAGAAAAGTTGTTCATCCGTAAATGATGTTTCTATATCGAAAGAAGCAATACTAAATGATGGATTAAAAGAGGTGGGCTTGATCTTGTGGTTGCTGTTGGGGTTTATTTTTTGAAAGGTAACAGGGCCCGTTATAAACCGCTCCATAAGAAAGCGGTCTGTTGGTTTTATATCTGCCTCCAGCGGGTGTATGTTGACCCTGCGCAGATTCTTTAATGCTGCTCGCATCGTTTTATAGCTTTGGAAATAGAAGGCAGTAACTGTGTTTTGATCAAATGATTTAAGGTTTAATTCGCGGGTTCTAAAGGGTAAAGCTGAAAGCCGTTCTTTAGCTTTGAAAGCATGCTTTGTTTCGACAAAAAATAATGCTTCTTGCTGTTCCTGAATTAATAGTCTGGGGCCTTGGGGGGTGTGAAGCCAGAAGCGCAGCTCCATCTGAGGTTCTGGGTTACCCCTTGTGTCAGGATTCTTTTGCTTGGAATCTCTCCACTGACGTGTAAGTATAAAACCGTGATCAAGAACAGTAGGGTGGTTGTTTGCTTGCATTGCTTGCCACTATGTTTAGTCGGTCTAGGTTAAGTTAATCTAAGTTTCTTTAAAGTGTCGGAGAGAAAAGTTTGAACCCAGTTCATTTTGTTATTGCTATTGTTGTAATTTTTACCACTGTTGCTGGTGTTCGTTATTATCGCAGAAAACAGTTCGATAACCAGCCATTTCCTGAGGCGTGGAGTGCGGTATTACATAAAAATATACCTATATACTCAAGCTTGCCAGACGCTTTACAGGTGCAGTTGCAGCGATTGGTTAAAGTCTTTATTCGTGATAAAAAATTCTATGGCTGTGATGGTTTGATTATTACGGATGAAATCAGGGTAACTATTGCAGGTGAGGCTTGTCTCCTTATATTGAATCGTCCTACGAATGATTTTTATCAGCTTTATTATATATTGGTTTACCCCTCATCATTTATTGCTTCAAGAAAAGAGCATGGAGCTGATGGTGTAGTTTCACAAAAAGCTACCGGATTATTAGGGGAATCCTGGAGTCAGGGTAAGGTTATATTATCGTGGGATGATGTTATAAAAGGCGCTAAAGATTTCAGTGATGGGCAGAATGTTGTACTGCATGAATTTGCTCATCAGTTAGATCAAGAATCTGGCTCTACAAACGGTGCACCACTTTTAGGTGCCGCTTCAAGCTATCAACGGTGGACTTGTGTTTTATCTAAGGAGTACCAGCGTTTACAGGGTGGACGTAAGGGAGTTATAGATCAATATGGCGCTACTAATCCTGCTGAGTTTTTTGCGGTAGTTACAGAGACTTTTTTTGAAAGGCCTGTGCAGCTAAAAACTAAGCACCCAGCACTTTTTGAAGAAATGAAAAGTTTTTATGCGGTTGACCCTAGTGATTGGATATCGTGAAGTCGTAGCCTAAGGTTAGCATCATTCCAGCAAAACCAAAAAGTGTTAGTTCTGAGTGAACTGATTTATATTTAATGCCTAATGATGGGACGATGGCTGGAGCGATACCGTTATCATTTAATGGGATTTTATCTTTATACTCGCCGTCGTAGCCATGCATTAATCCGGCGGTAACTTTTGTATAGAGCAGTTGATTGGTTGAAGGTATCGTCCAGCTATAACCGCCATAGACATACTGAGAGGGTTGACCAAAAGAGTTTTTAAAGAAAGCTAAACCACCTAGCCAGTTTGTATTTTTTTGAAATTCAAAATTTAACAACTTCTGATGGTTGTTGTGCTCATCTTTTGGCTCAAAATGGATAGTATATAGGCTGGTTTGAAAATAAAACATGTCGCCTTCTTCTAGCCAGTCAGCATAAGATAGTGTTGAGTTTTGTGTTAATAGCACCCCTAAAAGAAGTAAAAAAATACTGCGCTTTGTCATTATGTGATTTGGCTCTTCTGAAATAGTTTCGACGGAAATTGACGGAGCGCATTATAGACTGTTTTTGTGAGAATGTGTTGCATTCATAAAATAAAAAAAGCCCCATTTCAAAAGCTCATGACAAGCAGTAGAAATGGGGCTTCAATTAACCGTGTTTTTAAGTACGGTTTAAAGCTTATTTGTCAACAGATGCTTCAGCTGCTTTACTTGTGTAGTCATCCATCGTATTGAAGTTCAAGTACTTGTATACCTCAGCTTCACTGCCTTCTAATTTCTTAACCGCTTCAAAGTACTCAGCTGGCGTTGGCAGTTTACCCATGATAGCACCAACAGACGCTAGCTCTGCAGATGTTAGGTAAACGTTTGCGCCGTCACCAAGACGGTTAGGGAAGTTACGAGTCGAAGTAGACAATACAGTTGTGTTAGCTGCAACACGTGCTTGGTTACCCATACATAAAGAACAGCCAGGAACTTCAGTACGTACACCAGCAGTACCGAATGTGTTGTAGTAGCCTTCTTCCATTAACTGAGCTGCATCCATCTTAGTAGGAGGCGTCATCCAGAAACGGGTTTTCAGCGGCTCTTTGTTAGCCGCAAGTAGTTTACCTGCAGCACGGAAGTGACCGATGTTAGTCATACAAGAACCGATGAACACTTCATCAACCTTAGTACCTGATGCTTCAGAAAGAAGTTTCGCATCATCAGGATCATTAGGGCAACAAACGATAGGCTCTTTAATGTCAGCCAAGTCGATTTCAATGATGTGCTTGTATTCAGCATCCGCATCGGCTTCAAGAAGGTTAGGGTTAGCCAACCAGGCTTCCATAGATTTAGCGCGACGCTCAAGTGTGCGAGAGTCCCCGTAACCTTCAGCAATCATCCAGCGAAGCATAGTGATGTTAGAGTTTAAATACTCCGTTACTGCTTCTTCAGAAAGCTTGATAGAACAACCAGCAGCAGAACGTTCAGCTGATGCATCAGATAATTCAAATGCTTGCTCAACAGTCAGGTTGTTTAGACCTTCAATTTCTAGTACTTGACCAGAGAATTCGTTGATCTTGCCAGCCTTCTCAACAGTCAATAGACCTTGCTTGATGCCGTAATAAGGAATCGCGTGTACCAAGTCACGTAAAGTGATACCTGGGTTAAGCTCACCTTTAAAACGAACCAAAATTGACTCAGGCATATCAAGTGGCATAACACCTGTCGCTGCAGCGAAAGCAACCAGACCAGAGCCAGCAGGGAAAGAAATACCCATAGGGAAGCGAGTATGTGAATCACCACCTGTACCAACCGTGTCAGGAAGCAACATACGGTTCAACCAAGAGTGAATTACACCGTCACCTGGACGAAGTGCTACACCACCACGTGTTTGGATGAAGTCAGGCATAGTGTGCTGCATTTCAACATCAACTGGCTTAGGATAAGCGGCTGTGTGACAGAAAGACTGCATTACTAGGTCAGACTGGAAGCCAAGACAAGCCAAGTCTTTCAATTCGTCACGTGTCATTGGGCCAGTAGTATCCTGAGATCCTACTGTAGTCATCTTAGGCTCACAGTAAGTGCCAGGGCGTACGCCTTGACCTTCAGCAAGGCCGCAAGCGCGACCAACCATTTTCTGAGCTAAAGAGAAACCTTTAGTTGAGGCAGCTGGGTCAACAGGAAGACGGAAAATATCAGTAGTGCCAAGACCTAATGATTCACGAGCCTTAGTGGTAAGACCACGACCAATGATTAGGTTGATACGGCCACCAGCTTGAACTTCATCAAAAATCACTTCAGATTTGATTGTGATTTCAGAAATAGTTTCGCCAGCTTCGTTTAAGATCTTACGATCGTATGGACGAATTTCAACAACGTCACCCATGTTGATGTTATCAACAGGTGCTTCAAATACTAGTGCGCCAGCATCTTCCATGGTGTTGAAAAAGATAGGAGCAACTTTAGAACCGAAACAAACACCACCTGTGCGCTTGTTAGGAGTACCTGGCATATCGTCGCCGAAGAACCAAAGTACTGAGTTAGTAGCAGACTTACGAGAAGAACCTGTACCAACAACGTCGCCGATGAAAGCAACGGGAAGGCCTTTCGCTTTAAGCGCTTCGATGTCACCCATTGGGCCAACAACGCCATGCTCTTCTGGCGTAATGCCATCACGAGTCATTTTGAACGCCGCGCGAGCGTGTAATGGAATGTCAGGACGAGACCATGCATCAGGAGCAGGTGAAAGGTCATCTGTATTGATTTCGCCAGTTACTTTGTAGATAGCCATTTTAGTGCTTTCAGCAACTTTATCACGGCTAGTGAACCACTCGGCGTTAGCCCAAGATTCCATAACGTCTTTAGCAACAGCGTTGCCAGCTTTCATTTTGTCTTCAACGTCGTTGAACGCATC
>ENA-ORXI01003626-ORXI01003626.1-sediment-metagenome-genome-assembly--contig:-NODE-3626-length-10269-cov-5.922390_pt1 | contig 10269 bp, 5 predicted proteins | sample MGYA00237861_ERZ511468 | MGnify/ENA primary metagenome ERZ511468 (study PRJEB26299, sample SAMN06266213) | sediment metagenome | isolation source: Hudson Canyon methane seep mesocosm | place: USA:Hudson...
AAGAACAAGAGCTGGAGCATATAAGGCAGCTGTTGATTATGATGCAATTAAACTTATGAAAGAAAATGTATCTATTCCTGTTATTGCTAACGGTGACATAAAAGATTTTGATACCTATAACAAAGTAATGGAATATACTAAAGCAGATGGAGCAATGATTGGTCGTGGAGCAATTGGAAAACCTTGGGTATTTTATCAAATAAAACATGGTGTTGAAGATATTGATAATGATTTAAAAAGAGAAATTATAATTGAACATTTAAATGCTATGGTTAAATTTCATGGAGAGTATGGAACTGTTATGTTCAGAAAATTTTTGCATTCATATTCAAAGGGTTATCAAGGTGCAAATACATTTAGAGAAATTATAAATACCGTAAAAGATGTTGATGTAATGCGTGATATGATAGAAACTTTCTTTTAATCTTCAATTAGATAAAATATTAACATTTTATAAAAAGGCAATAATTGGTAGAACATTATTACGAATTACAAATAAAACCACAATCCCAACACAAAATTTTTGTTGACCTTTTATCTTCATTAACAAATGAAGCACTAGAAGAGAGCGAGAATACAATAATTGCAAGAAGTGAAAATGACTTAGCAGATGTTGAATTTGGTATTAATGAGTTTGCAAAACAACTCAATATCGAGTGTGAAACAAAACTGAGTAAATTAAAAAATGAAGATTGGGTAAATAAATACAAAGAAGCTGTAAAAGCTGTAGAAGTGGGTAAATTTTTCATTCATCCAACTTGGGAAAAATCAAAAGTAGATAAGTTAAATATTATAATTGATCCTGCTTTATCTTTTGGTTCAGGACATCATGAAACAACCAGTAATTGTTTAATTGCTATGAGTAAATATGTAAAAAAAGATGATGAACTTTTAGATGTAGGAACAGGAAGTGGAATACTAGCTATTGGTGCTGCGAAAATTGGTGCAATCGTTGATATCTGTGATACAGATGACTTTGCAGTTGAAGATGCTTGTGAAAACTTTAAAAGAAATGATACAAAACTGAACAATGCTTGGGTTGGAAGTGCAACTAAAAGTTTAAGAAAATATGATGTTGTTGTTGCAAATATAGTTGCAGATGTTTTAGTTATGATATCAAAAGATTTAAAAAAATGCTTAAAAGATGATGGTATATTAATACTATCAGGTATATTAGATAAACATATAGATAGAGTTCTAAGAAAATATAAAGATTTAGAAAATGTAGAAGTCATTCAAAAAAATGAATGGATTACAGTCGTATTAAGAAATAAACAGGAGTTTAATTAATGAGTAAAAAAAAGAAAAACAGAAACCAAGATAATCAAAATAACAACAATTTTTTTAGCAGCAATCCCTTACTGGTTTTTGCTATATTTTCTGTTGTAACGATACTTGCTTTTAAATCAATATTCCCTCAAGAAGAAGGAATGCAATCGGGTAACTCAAATATCCAATCGTATGGGAAAACACAACATAAAACAGTTGCGTATTCTGATTTAAAACAACTGATTAAAAGTGGTAAAATTGAATATGTTGGTATTGGGAATACATCAATTAAAGCTGTTTCAAAAGCCAGCAATGGTGGAATGATTACCTATACTGCAAGAAGAGTTGTCCCAGATAGTACTCTAATACCTTCTTTAGAAAAACATAACATTGGTTATGGTGGTATCAATGAAGAAAACTTCATAGCTGATATGTTATTTGGATGGATATTACCAATTTTCATCTTCTTTGCAATTTGGATGTTCTTAGCAAAAAGAATGCAAAAAAGTATGGGTGGAGGCGGAGGAGGCGGAATCCTTGGCATGGGAAGCTCTAAAAAAATGATTGACAGTGAAAAACCAAATGTAACATTTGATGATATGGCTGGAAATAAAGAGGCTAAAGAAGAAGTTGCAGAAGTTGTTGAATTTTTAAGATCACCGGATAGATATATAAAACTGGGAGCTCAAATTCCTAAAGGTATACTTTTAGTTGGACCTCCAGGAACTGGTAAGACACTTCTAGCAAAGTGTGTTGCAGGGGAAGCTGATGTTGATTTTTTAAGTGTATCTGGTTCTTCATTTATTGAAATGTTTGTAGGAGTTGGTGCTTCAAGAGTGCGAGATTTATTTGAGCAAGCTAAAAAAGTAGCACCTGCTATTATTTTTATTGATGAAATTGATGCTATTGGTAAAAGTAGAGCAAGTGGTGGACCAATGGGTGGTAATGATGAAAGAGAACAAACTCTCAATCAGTTACTGGCTGAAATGGATGGATTTTCATCTGAAGGTGCACCTGTTATTGTTCTTGCAGCAACAAATAGACCAGAAGTATTGGATCCTGCATTGTTACGTCCAGGAAGATTTGACAGACAGGTATTAGTCGATAAACCTGATTTTGAAGGTCGAGTTGAAATACTTAAAGTACATATCAAAGAAGTAAAACTATCAAAAGACGTTGCACTTGAAGATATTGCAAGAATGACAGCAGGTCTTGCAGGTGCAGATTTAGCAAATATTATCAATGAAGCGGCACTGCTTGCAGGTCGAGCCAATAAAAATATTGTAGAAACTGAAGATTTTAAAGAAGCCGTTGAGAGACAGATTGCAGGACTTGAAAAGAAAAGTAGACGAATATCTCCAAAAGAGAGAAAAATTGTTGCTTATCATGAAAGTGGACATGCCTTAATTGCTGAGATTACTAAAGGGGCTAAAAAAGTTAATAAAGTTTCAATAGTTCCTCGTGGACTTGCAGCACTTGGGTATACTTTAAATACTCCAGAAGAAAATAAATACTTAATGCAAAAACATGAGTTAATGGCTGAAGTTGATACACTACTAGGTGGAAGAGCAGCTGAAGAAGTATTTATTGGTGAAATCTCAACGGGTGCTGGAAATGACTTAGAGAGAGCTACAGATATTATTAAATCTATGGCATCTATTTATGGAATGAGTGACGTTGCTGGTCTTATGGTTTTAGAAAAAAGATCTAACCAATTTTTAGGTGGACAAACAACAAAAGACTTTTCAGATGATATGGCACGAAAATTAGATACTCATGTAAAAGATATCTTAAATGAAAGATATGAAGCTGTGTTAAAATCTTTAAGAGATGGCAGTGATGCAATTGAACAAATGACTGAAGAGCTATTAGAAATAGAAGTTCTTGAAGGTTCAAGAGTTCGAGAAATCATTAAGGAAAATGGTGGAACTGTTTTTGAAGATGAAGATTTGCACTCAGATGAAATAAAAGATGAAGACTCTGAAAAAAAATCGGATAAAAAATCTGTTAAAAAAGTTAAAGAAGAAGCTGTAGTTGAAGACAATGAAATTGAAGAAGACACAGTTGAAAATGAAGAAGATTCTTCAATAGAAGAAGACTCAGAAGATATGTCTGAAGTAATACCTGAAGATAAAGAAGAAAAATAAATTAATATGGTCTTGAGCTTATCAAGACCTCTTCTTGACAAAATATAGTTTATTAACTATAATTATTCACTTAAAACTAGGAGAGAAAATGAAAACATTCGATTTTTACAACAACAACTTCATCAAAAGTGTTAATTCTCTGCTGCTCCTGCCAAAATCACTCTAATATTTAAATTTTAAATATAACAATCACAAAAATAATTTTTTATCTTTTTATTAAAAAAAAGGTACAATACAAACAATTAATTAAAGGTTAACTTTATGGATAATAACAGAATAATAGTATTTGATACTACATTACGAGATGGAGAGCAAAGCCCAGGCTGCTCGATGAATACAGACGAAAAAATTAGAGTTGCGTTACAATTAGAAAAATTAGGAGTTGATGTTATTGAAGCAGGTTTTGCTGCAGCGTCACCTGGTGATTTTGACGCAGTTAGCCAAATAGCTAAGCAAATAAAAAATTCAACAATTTGTTCACTTTCACGTGCAATAGACAATGATATTAAACAATCTGGATTAGCCGTTGAAAAAGCTGACAGTGGAAGAATTCATACGTTTATAGCTACTTCCCCAATACATATGAAATATAAGTTAAAAATGAGTGAAGAAGAAGTGATTAAAAGAGCGATTCATGCTGTTGAATATGCAAAAACATTTGTAGATGATGTTGAGTTTTCTTTAGAAGATGCAGGACGAAGTGAAATTTCTTTTATGAAAGAAGTAATGGATGCAGTTATTGGTGCAGGTGCAACAACTATTAACTTACCCGATACAGTAGGATACAGATTACCAACAGAATTAGGTGCTATGGTTAAAGAGTTATCTGACTTTGCAGCAAATAGAGCAATCATTTCTGTTCATAATCACAATGACTTAGGATTAGCAACAGCAAATACATTAGCAGCAGTTTTAAATGGTGCACGACAAATTGAAGTTACTATGAATGGTTTAGGTGAGAGAGCAGGAAACTCTGCTTTAGAAGAGGCTGTTATGGCTATTAAAACTAGAAAAGATGCATTTGGTGAATTGTATACAAAAATTAATACACCTGAAATTTATGCAACATCTAGATTAGTCGCAACAATAACAGGAGTTGAGCCACAACAAAATAAATCTATTGTTGGGAAAAATGCATTTGCACATGAAAGTGGAATCCATCAAGATGGTGTTTTAAAGAATCAAGAAACATATGAAATCATGAGACCTGAAGATGTAGGTGTATTTAAAGAAAGTACATTAATCTTAGGTAAACACTCAGGTCGTGCCGCATTTAGAGACACGATTGAACATTTAGGTTTTGATAATGTTAGTGATGACGAATTAAATGCAGCATTTGAGCGATTTAAAATCTTAGCAGATAAGAAAAAAGAAATTACTGATGATGATGTTCGAATGTTAATTACAAATGAAGCATTAAATGCTGATAAAACATATGAATTGATGGGCTTACAAATATCTGATTGTTCTAATGGAATTCCAACAGCAGCTGTCTCAATTAAGTTTAAAGATCAAATAATGAAAGATGCTGCAATTGGTGATGGAACAATGGATGCAATTTTTAAAACAATAGACAGACTTACTGGATATAACGGTGAGTTAAATGATTATAAAGTCACAGCAGTAACTGAAGGAAAAGATGCCTTAGCAAAAGTAATCTGTAGAGTATCTTTTGATTCCGAGTCTCCTTCAATGGTTGGACACGGTTTAAGTATCGATACTATGCTTGCAACTGCTAATGCATATTTAGGGGCACTTAACTCTTATTTATCACAAAAAGAAAGATTGTCTAAAAATAAACAACATCAAGTATAAGGAGATTTTGAATGCAAGTTTAAAACTTGCATTCAAATTTCTTTCTATCCCCACACATCAAAAAAATCACAACTAAACAAAATACTCAATTTAATAGTTATTAATACATTACAAACTTTGTAGTTAAAATTATTTTACATACAAAATTTTATTAAATGAATATTAATTTATGAATTTACTGCGGTTATAAGATAAAATAATAATATTTAGATATAATAACCTTTGTTATAAAATGAATAAGATTATATGTTGGCTGTTGTACTTTGCAGCAATAATTCCAAAAAAATTTAATTAATCTAGGGGAATACTCAGTATGATGCAATTTAACTTTTTTTTAAAACTATTAAAAGAATCTTTTAGAGATTTGATACCCATTGTTGTAGTAATACTTTTCTTCCAACTAGCAATTATTCAATCTGTGCCAGATAATTGGATGTCTACTGCACTAGGACTTATTATAGTTGGTATTGGGCTTGCTGTATTTTTACAAGGTCTTGAAATTGGTATCTTTCCTGTTGGTGAAGGATTGGCCCGTGATTTTGCCAAGTCTGGCTGGACCACGTGGATACTTATATTTGGGTTTTTAATTGGATTTGGTACGACAATTGCTGAACCAGCACTGGCAGTTATTGCAGATAAGGCGGCAAGTATTTCAAGTGGAAGAATTGATGCCACAATCTTGCGACTGGTAGTTGCAGGTTCTGTTGGATTTGCGATACTTCTAGGGGTCTTTAGAATTATCAAGGGCCATCCAATTCATTATTACATTATTTCTGGATATATTCTAGTCGTAAGTGTTACCTTTTTTGCTCCAAATGAAATTATTGGTCTTGCATACGATTTAGGTGGGGTTACCACATCAACAGTTACTGTTCCTCTGGTTGCCGCACTTGGAATTGGATTAGCCTCAACAATTAAAGGCCGAAATCCTGTAATTGATGGTTTTGGTTTGATTGCCTTTGCTTCACTTACTCCTATGATATTTGTACAAATATATGGGATTGCAGTATACAGTCTTGTTGATGCGAAAGATGTTGCTGGTGTTTTAGTTGAAGCTGCAGTTTCAACACCCTTGGATATCACCATTGGTTCTATTATTACAGGTATTGTTAATGTAACAAAAGATGTTGCACCTATTTTAGCAATTATTATGTTCTTTCAATATGGTGTATTAAAAAAACACATCAAAAATTTATCAACCGTTATAATAGGGTTTGCCTTAGTTATTATTGGTTTATATGCTTTTATCCTTGGACTTGAAATGGGTCTATTCTCTCTTGGAGAGACAATGGCTTATCAGCTAACACAATCAGATTCACGAGTTATTATCTATGTATTTGGATTTGCGATTGGTTTTTCTACAACGATGGCGGAACCAGCCCTCATGGCAATTGCTAAAAAAGCAAAAGAGATCAGTGATGGTAAAATCAATGACTTCGCTTTAAGACTTTTTGTGGCATCTGGAGTTGCGATTGGTATCGCTTTAGGGGCTTTTAGAATTGTAGATGGTGGACATATTCACTACTACATTATTGTTGGATATCTTTTAGTAATCATTTTAACCTTTGTTGCTCCAAAGTATATTATTCCAATTGCTTATGACAGTGGTGGTGTTACAACTTCAACGGTTACTGTTCCATTGGTTGCTGCACTTGGGATTGGATTAGCAACGAATATACCTGGGCGAAGTCCTTTAATTGATGGATTTGGTTTAATTGCATTTGCTTCATTGTTTCCGATGATAACGGTGATGTTATATGGAATTTTAACTGAAAAACTTGGTGTTAAATCTGATACTGAAATCGAAACTGCAAATATCTTAAGAGATGCATTAATTGATGCAGAAAATATGGATTTAGCAACGGTAAGTGTTGATGGAAGTGACAGAAGACACTCATTTAAAATGTCATTTTCAGCTGTGGTGATACTTGTACCCAAAAGTAAAAAAGTGGATGCAATACAAGCTGCTCATAAAGCAGGAGCGAGCGGTGTTACAGTCCTAAGAGCGGATGGAATTGGTTTTGGTGGATTGAATAATTATTATCGACACAGTTTTGAAGCCAATGATTCACTACTGTTATTTTTATTACCAGAGCGTCTTGTAAATCCTGTAATCAAATCAATCATTCATACTTTACATATTACAACAACAGGTAAAGGTTTGGCATTTGCATTTCCTCTTACTCATATGAAGGGAATCAGTTTAAGCAGAAAAGCCATCTTTGAATCAAGACATGAAGAGAAACAAAAAGAGAAACAAGAAAAAGAAGAAAAAATACAGGAAGTAAAAGCTGTAATTGAAGAACACGAACATATGAAAGAAGAAATTGAAGCTGATATAGAAGCAGAAATAAAAGAAGAAATAAAAGAAGAAATTGAAGCCGAGATTCAAGAAGAAATAAAACAAGAGATTCAAGAAGAAATAAAAGAAGTTCTAAAAGAAGACAAACCTAAAGATGCCTAAATCTTTAGACGAATTAAAACAGCTCATTGATAACAATAGAGCTGTTTTAGTTTATTTTAGTGCTCCTAATTGTTCTGTCTGTCAAGCCATTAAACCCAAAATTAAAAACGCTATTACTCAAGAATTCCCAAATATAAAACAAATTTACATCAATAGCGATACTTCAAAAGAAGTTACGTCAAATTATGGTATATTTTCATTTCCAACTGTTTTGGTTTTTTTTGAAACAAAAGAGTTTTTTAGAGTCAGTAGAAACTTTTCAATCTCTGAATTTTCAAGAGACATAAAAAGACCCTACGAGATGTTATTTAAGGAATGATAGTAAAAAATGTTAGCCAATGAAGTAAATGAATTATTACAAGACAAATCCCAACTGTTAACTGTCGCATATTTTAAATTGCAAAAAATGTTTGAAAATAAGTATGGTAAAAATGCTGTTGTACTTATGGAAATAGGAACATTTTTTGAAGTTTATGAAGTCAATAATGATGAAGAACAAATTGGAAAAGCCAAAGAAATCGCGGAGCTTTTAAACATACAACTTACCCGTAAAAATAAATCTATTTTAGAAAATTCACCAGAAAATCCAATCATGGCTGGAGTTCCAGCAATTTCACTTGAGAAACATTTAGCCCGAATCATCAATGAACAAAAATACACTGTAGCTATCATCAGACAACGAGGTGTTCCACCCAATGTTTCACGATATTTAGACACTGTAGTGAGTCCAGGTACGAACTTTGATTTTGTAATAGATCAAGATGAAAACAATATCACTTCACTGGTTGTTGATGAAAACAGAGGGATATATTCTATTGGATACAGTGCGATTGATGTGACTACTGGGAAGTGTTATTTTAACGAAGTTCACGGAACAAGTGAAGATAAATCATATGCTTTAGATGAAGCATTTAATTACATGAATATGCACAAAACAAATGAAGTTGTTGTAAGTTTTGCTGATAAAAATATCAAGCAAAAAGAGATTATAGAATATTTAGAACTTTCACATAAAACATTTCATATAACAGCATTTAGACCCAAAATCACTTATCAAAATGAACTGTTTAAAAATGTATTTTCTATTGAATCATTACTGACATCTATTGAACATTTAGACATGGAACGAGTTCCACTGTCATCTGAGAGTTTAGCCGTACTCATTGATTTTGTAATAGGGCACGATGCTAAGATTATACAAAAACTCTCATTGCCTCAAAAGCTTGATGTGAGTAAATATATTTACTTAGGAAACAATGCTTTAGAGCAGTTAAACATCATAGAGACTTCTCATAATCCAAGTTTGATTAAACTTATAACGAATACTTCAACCGCTATGGGAAAAAGGCTTTTAAAAGAGAGATTAACCCATCCAGTTAAAGATGCCAAAGAATTACAACGAAGATACAACTTAACCAATGAATTGTATGACTATCATGCACCCATTGAGAATGAATTGGCAAATATCTATGACATTGAGCGATTGACCAGGCGGATTAAATTGGCGCGTCTTCATCCTTTTGAGTTAAATTATTTACATGATTCCCTTCTTAGTATTAAAGAAGTGGTTTCCTTTATGGAAAACTATAAATTTTTTACTCCACCATGTAGTTCTTCTGATTTAACTATTTTTATCAATGCGATTAATTCAACTTTTGATAACTTAACCATTGATGCGAGTGTTCGACATGATAGTGGTGAAGCAACTGGTACCTATGCTGGTGCAGCACAATCACAAATAGATATGAACAGAGACGGTGTAATTTCAGTGCCTGAGATGAGTGTATCGTCAGTGAATAACAGCGCTGCTTCTATGGTGAATTACGATTGGAGTTATACCTCTTATTCTGTAGGTGCAAACTACATATTAGATGCTGATTTAGCTCTTTTTGGGCGAGTAAGTCATGGTGGCACTGCCAATGCTGATCGATTAGCTTTCGGGAAAATTGCCAGTGATGGTTCAGTTGCTAAAGAAGATGCCGTCGATGAAGTTGACCAATTCGAACTTGGGGTTAAGTATTGCAATAAGAATTTATCGGTATTTGCTACCGCTTTCTTCGCTGAAACAGAAGAACAAAACTTTGAAGCAACAAGTCAAAAATTCTTTGACCGTGTATATGAATCACAAGGTATTGAATTAGAAAGCTCTTATTATATTGGTGATTTCGATATTCGAGGAAACTTCACTTGGACAGATGCAGAAATCACAAAAGATGGCGTCAATTCAGCCTCAGTAGGCAATACACCAAGAAGGCAAGCTGACTTTGTTTATTCACTAACCACGCGTTATAACTTTGACCAAGGCTCTGCTGGTATTAGTTTAATAGGCACTACAGAAGCTTACGCTCAAGATGGTGGCGACCAGAATGCGGCTGATATACTAAAGTTTGATGGCTACACTCAAGTGAATGCTTTCGCTCAATATTATCTATCAGATGCCTTTAGCATTGCTGTAAATGTTAACAATCTCTTTGACACTACCGGTATAACTGAAGCTGAAGAAGGTAATATTCCTGCAGATAGATTTATCAATTTTCTACACAGTGAGGATGCGGTTCCATTTCTTGGAACAGT
>ENA-ORXI01003628-ORXI01003628.1-sediment-metagenome-genome-assembly--contig:-NODE-3628-length-10266-cov-24.007557_pt1 | contig 10266 bp, 9 predicted proteins | sample MGYA00237861_ERZ511468 | MGnify/ENA primary metagenome ERZ511468 (study PRJEB26299, sample SAMN06266213) | sediment metagenome | isolation source: Hudson Canyon methane seep mesocosm | place...
CCCGATAGTAAGCAATAAATTTGCCGTTTGCCATAACTTTATATCCTTCTGACTACATTACAAGACGTTCGTTTAATCTGTAGTCAGTATAACAGATTAATTGGTAAACGTTTACCTAATTGTGTATAATTATACTTCTTAATTTATTCAGAGTGAAAAATGACAAAAGCTGGTGTAAAACCAAAAGGCGTTCGCGCACTAACTGCGGTTGAAAAAACTCAACGCCAAAGAATGAAAAACAAATTGATTGCTCAAGGGATGGCTGAGCAAGGATACAAACCGATAACTGCTTATATTGATGAGTCACACATTGAAGCACTTGATGTAATAGCAAAAAGCTATGGTGCAGGTGAAGGACTAAATGAACGATCACTGATAGCAATGAATGAGTTTATTTTTTTGGCACTTCGGGATTTTATAAACAACCATCCAGAAGAAACTAAACATCTTAAAGTATCACAAATGAGTTTTCACGAAGCTGTCCATACACACGCAATAGTTGAATTTAATGACTGGAGTAAAAAAAACCTAGAGGAATTGAAATGAAACTCAAATCAAAACAAATGAATGAACAGCAGGCGATAATATACGTTGCCCGTATCCTTGATAAAAAAAAATTGTTAGACAAATTACCTTGCCAACTGACAACTCTATTTAGAGAGAATAGACGAACAGAACATACACCATACACGCGCGAAAATGGTGGAAAGAAAGGCAATAAAGACCGTTACGGCACGATACCTTACATTGTTGAAAGAGGTAGTGCATATTACCAAAAACTAGATATTATAAATTGGCTATCATCAACATTAATTCCAAGATTGGAAGTGGTGACTTAATGGCGGGAACTCCAAAAACACCAGCACAGATTAAACGAGCTATTGCACTTAGAGAAGGTGGCTACAGTGTAGCTGCTATTGCTCATAAGACATCAATCAGCCCATCAACATTAGTGCGCCATTTTGAGAAGCATGCTGTAGGTAAAGGAGTGCTAACGACAAAAGCAGTCAATGAGGCAAGGCAAGAGTTATTGAATGATGCTGGTTTCATGTCTGACTTGAAGCATCAGATAGCAAGTTCGATTGTTGATGATCTTGCACAGAGCCAATCAATACGAGCGGCAATATCATTATCATTGGAACAGTTGGTAGATGATGCGGAAGAACTTGTAAGTGTAAAAGCGCGATCATTGTCAGCACTGGCAACGGCAACAAAGATAACTCAAGAGGTTCAGAGAAAAGCTTTGAATGTTGATGCTTATGATAAACAGAGCGAGCTTGCAACATTGCCGACATTATCAATTCTACCGATGTCAGATGCAGATGTTGAAGAGGTAATTAAGAAAGCAAACACCGTATCGGACGAAGTGATTTTTGGTGATGAATAACTAAGTAAGTGATGACTTACCCGTGATGATGCGGTGGTAAAAAGCAAACCCTTAGATATGAGAGGCTAGCTCCGTATCCCTTGCATTTATTGCTGAGCCTCAATTTTGAAAATCGAGATGAAATAGATAATAAAAAAAGCCATAGGGCAGCGCAACCCGACTGGCTTTAGGAATAACAAATTTAAAATGGAATATACAATATGACTGAAAGCAAAAAGTCACAAAACGCGACCAAAAACAGTAGAAAAAAGTATCGAGGACGAGCTACCTCAAGCCAACGTGACACAAGGGCTATAACCAAGTTAATAAAAGGGTTAAAACCGACCTACTTAAGTAACCTATCATTAGGCACTGTTAGCCCTATATATTTACCTACATTCAAAACAGTTTTCTTTAATGACAAACACCCTCTTGAATACAGCAGGGAGCACCATCTAAAAAAACTAATGGTTTGTCAGTTCATTATGCAATCAGATCAAACCGAAACAATAAAGGCAATTCCTTTTGTTTTGAGGTTTAACAAAAAAGATCAGCAACTTGAACAAGACAAATTAAAAAGAAAAATAAGAAATTCCTTTAAAAAAGCACTTGGCAAAATACCACTATATTGGATCAACTTTGAGCACAATATTAAAGGTGTCAGAAATAAGCACTGCAACGGTGAAATATTAATTGACGTTAAATTGCTGTCTAAACTCAGAAACGCCTTAAAATGCCTCTACGGCCTTGATAATGTTGCTCTTAACCATGCTATTCGCTTTCCTACAAAAGCTAGGGCGGAACAAAGCAACAAGCATGGCTCATTCTATGCTGTATACAATTGGTGTGGATATAGCACGAAAGAGAATACACGAATCCATTTTGAACAGAGGTATATGAAGAGGGGGGAGGTTGAAAAAATGTATTCTATCTCATCGGAACTCAATTCTAGAGCAAAGCTATTCCATCATGAGATGTTATTTAAATAAAAAATAAGCCTTGAATGATTAAGAGTTTGATGCTAATTTTCTCCTTAAATCGGGGTTCCACAAAAAGGAACCACATTAATCATTTAATCAAAAACTCATTGAAAGCAGACTTATAAATTCAATCACTTAGTGAATGGTAGGGAACTGAACCCAATTCCCGCCGCCTCCACCACTTAATACCTTGAAAGCCGTGGTTTGCACGGCTTTCAAGAATTAATGTTGTCTTTAATTGTCCAATAAATGCCAGTATTTTCCTATAAATGACAACATGAAAGACAACAAATATTTTTCTTTTTCATATGAAGTTGTGATTAACTTTATCGACTAAAAAGGTTCATATCTCCCTCCACCTGTTTATCTGTTTTTAGAGTTGTTTTTTGTAAATTCTAACCAATAAAGCTCTCAAACTTTAACGAGTAGGGTTGTTTTAAAAATATTTCCCCGAAGAAGTAGCATCGGACTTCAGAAAATGATTAATGAGTGTAAAACCGAAGAACAGTTCTATCTGGTGTATGAGTACAGGTTTCACACTATTCTACTTTGATAAAACCTAGTACACTCATTTGATAATACGGCCTTTAACGATCGTGGAGATTTCTTCACTTGACTTATCACAGCACTTTTTTGCTTATCACTCAAAAGACTTGGGCGTCCTCTCCCTGAATTATCAACTAAACCACAAACACCTAAAGTTTCCCATTTAGTGAACCAAGTGGAAACTGTCTGACGAGACACTAAATAAATTGAACAAATCATAGGAACTGACATTCCTTGATGGCTTAAAAAAATAGAGTGGGCTCTTTTTCTACTCATATGCAAAGGATGGTTTTTATGCATCTCATTTAATGTAATAGTTTCTTCTGTAGTTAATGGCTTTACGTAAATCACTTGAATTTATGGCGGCAAATAATTGTTTATTATCTCACTTTTTCGTTAAAATTATTTCTCATGGGTACTTATGGGTGAAGTGGGATGAATGGCTTGATTCTAAATTAGGAACTGCAGGAATAAAGTAAGTTGTTGCTGCTGGAAGGCTATTCAGTTCCTATACCAGTCAATCCATGAAATTGTAATGTTACCTTCAAGGAGGGGGCATCACTTTCGGCGGAAAGGTGACATGCGCTTCCTTTCCAACCACTCTGAACAGGAAATACTCTCCTTTTTTCACTCCTACTCGGGTTCCAGTCTTGCTGTTCTTAACCTCAGTCACACCAGTGCCATTGAAAAGGGCTGGGTCAACGTGACATCCTTGGTGGTCACTTTGAAATGCTCAAGCATCGGACGCATCATGCCGGGAGATGTCTTGATTGCTATGACCATTTTGTCTGGTAGTCGGCCCGGGCGAGGACGTAAAACAATGGATGCGATGTCACCGGTGACATGATAACCGGGAAGGTCAGAATCAAATCCCTTGTGCCTCTCAGTCCACTTTGTACGACCATCAAGCTCGACTTGAAATGGGTCGGATTTTGCCCCACGGGACACGGGAAAAGTACAGCCTGCAAGAAGTACCACGAGAGTTAGGCTAATCAGGTTTTTCAATTCTTACATTCCAATGTGATATTATCAAATTCATCTGCGTTTTTAAAAGGAAAGAACAATGGCATTTATCCAACCAGTCAGCAATATAGCATTAAAGTCAGCTAGATTATCAATTCTTATAGCTATGATGCTAACCCTATTATCATGTGCAACTCCAGCTATCAAAATTACAAGTGATGCTATGGACATGTCATTAATCGCTGGAGAATGGGGTGGTGAATTTAGTAGTCAAACATCGGGTAATTCAGGAACAATTTCTTTTGATTTGACCAAAGGGCAGAACAGTGCAAAAGGTCAGGTGTTCATAAGAGGGAAATTGGGACCAGTTTCATTCAAATCACCGTTAATAACTACTTATTTACGTTCCCTACCTATTGAATTTGTTCACATTGAAAGGAATATAGTTGAAGGTAAAGTTGTACCTTTTAAAGACTTTGAAAATAATGTCACGATTCATACTAGTTTTAAAGGCGAAATTGACGGTGATGTGATGGAAGGAATGTATGTTTCGATGATTGAAGAAACCAAAAAAAGCTACACTGGCACGTGGAAAGTTATACGTCAAAAATAAAACAACTTTCACTTTCGCAAGGGGGAGATGCAATATAAGAACAGAACTGCTACATCTCGTGTAATAACTCAAGCTTAATTCGGTGCTGAAGTATAAACGTCCAAGGGTTTGATAACTCCTAGCGCATAATTAAGCCTGACCAGACAACCCTTCGCACCCACTTTAATGCTCTCTACAGCTGTTAAACAGCCTCTAATATTTTCCAGTTTCATCATCAGCCTTGTTAGTCATCAAATAATGTGAACACAATGAGTTGTATATTTATACTGGTAAAAAGGAACGCTGTTTTTCTATAGTAACTGGAAAAGTTTCGACGCGGATTGACAAAATAAAAACAACTGTTCAAACAGGGTATAAGATGAATTGTTATTATTTAGGACTGGATAGTAGTACACAAAGTCTAAGTGCTATTTTGATTGATGCTGAATCAGGTCACTGTACGCTGATTCAAAAACAGGAAGTATCATTTTACATTTTTGGAATTCGAATACTTCTGGTCCCCTCTGCTAATTTATTGAAATATAAAAACAATCTGATATGCTTAAAAGCGCCTACTAAAGGATATCAATATGAATTCACAGCCCTCCACATCCAAACAGCCTTTTCAAGATGATGATGCTACCCGTATCACAGAGACTAAAGAGGAAACCAAGTCAGCGTTTAACCACCAGTATGGTCCATTTAATGATAAATTTCAGGTAGAGGGGGTTATTGGGGAAGGTGGAGTAGGGCGAGTATATCTGGCGTATGATAAAAACATAGGTCGACGAGTTGCAATTAAAGAAACATTAGAGCCTTTAACAGATAAGGACAGTGAGCTGAAAAATTCCTTTATTCATGAGGCAAAAATTACGGGTAAATTAGAACACCCTGGGATCATACCAATTTATGAACTTGGTGGTCGTGACCACTATAGCCCTTATTATGTGATGAAATATATCAAGGGTATTACCATGGAAGAACAATTTCATTTTTATCATGAAAACTTTGGTAATAATAGTTATAAGCAGCGAATTAAATTGTTAGATACTCTGATTGATGTGTGTGCTGCACTTGCCTACGCACATTCTAAAGGAGTTATTCATAGAGATATCAAACCTCAGAATATTATTAGTGGAAAATTTGGCGAAACAATTGTTTTGGATTGGGGGTTAGCGCAAGTCATTAATGATGAAGATAATACTCAATTCTACAAAAATGCTATTAATCATCAACAACGCACATTTAGTGATCTAACTTCGACTACCATGGTTGGTACGACTCGTTATATGGGGCCTGAACAAGCTGAAGGACAAGCGAGTAAAGCCAGTGATGTGTATAGCCTGGGCGTTATTTTATTCAGGATTATTACCGGAAAACTGCCCTACCAAGGGTCTGCTGATGAGGTTCTACAAGAATTACTCAGTAACAAACCTTCCCCATCTCCTTTTCAATTTACTCCATCTGCGCCTGCAGAATTAGTCGCTATTTGCGAAAAAGCAATGACTAAATCAGAAAAACATCGTTTTATTGATGCTACTGAATTGCTCGAGCAATTAGATGATTTTCGTAGCGGACGCATGGTTAACGTGTATAGCTATTCAAAAAAAGAATTACTAAAGCGCTTTTTTTCTCGCCATAAAATGTTAGTTACAATGTTAGCCCTAATAATACTTGTGGTTATTACGGGAGCTAGTTTTTCTATTCATTATGCTTATCAGATGAATGTTGCAAAGAACAAAGCTGAAAATGCTTTGGTTAGGATAACTACATTTAGTAAAAGAGCACAAAAAAAAGCACATATAGTTGCAACAACCATAAGCTCAAACGTAAAAACTTTATATGTTGATCTTCAACTCACTGCGGATAAATTGAGCCAATTAAATCAACTTAATAGTACTGAAGAAAAGCTTATGCTATCAGTTTTGTATAAAAACTATCCTAGATTTGACTCATTTCTAGTTAGACAGGCAAAATCTCTCTCAGCTGAATCATTATTAGGTTGGAAGGCTGTTGAGCAAAAATATGATGCACCAATTGCGGAAATGAATGAGGGGCGGTTACAAATCATTTTTCGTACGCCCATTTATAAAGATAATTCAGTTGAGCGTTATCTTGAAGCACATATGTATCCAGAACTTGTTATTCCTGCGCTTTTTCCTATAGCACCTATTTCAGAGACTATGCCACAAGATATATGGATTATGCGTAATGATGGATTGATAATATATGACAAGAATATGACTTATCAGGGGAGCAATTTATTTACCGATAGTAGAAATAAATTATCTCCCTCTTTATTGAATTTTGGTCAACTTACTTTTAGTGATGATGAGGGCGTTGGTAATTATAGTTTTATTGAAGAAAATAAAAAAATTGATAAGATAGCTTCCTGGGACACAGTTCAGTTTAATGAATCAGAACGTTGGGTTATTATCGTTAATTATCCTTATTTGATTCAGGATGTAACGATGGGTGATTAAATTCCTAATCTACAGTATTTTCCAATTAACAAATGAGTCTGAACAGTACCTTCAGAGCACCTGATCTCGGCTTTTATATAAGATATGTATCTTATTTCGTACACACACCTTATATACAGCCTTAACTATTTTTAAAATTAAGTAATTGGCTAGTTGATGATTTCAAAATCATTAAGCTGCCAAGATTTATCAAACCAAGGTTGTAATGGGCCGTATAGACGAAACAAGACAAACCATGCTTTAGTCGGCTCGGTTTGTGTCCAGTTAGCTTCCTTACCCTTAGGTGCTTTAGGTCCGAAATATAAATCAACAGAACCGTCTTTGTTGTAAATCAACTTATCGCGTTTATTATTCTTACTTGGGTAAGGCTGATCTGTTTGTAATTGAGAGCGCGTTTGTGGGTCATAAACAACCACAGACCAGAAGTCTTTTGCAGGTACATTTGCAGGGATGTTGACTTTATAATTTTTATCACCATACAAAATATCGCCATTTTTATCAGTGGTACCGAAAGCATAGTTAGAGCCTACACCAGGTATTTCCAAAGCCATTGCAGGTGTATTAACGGTAGCAGAATAGAAAAACAAGGTACGAGCATCCATATTACGACCACGCATACCATCAATATCTAGCCAGCGGTAATCTTTACCAATAAAGCCGGTATACCATTGTTTGCCTTCATAGAGGTATGCATTTTTATCACGTGGTCTTAAGGAAATTCCACGAGCGGTTGCATTAGCAACGGCAGCAGCATCTATTAAAATTTTCTTCATGCGTGCATCAGGTTTAAAAGGTTGTCCTTTTCTGATACCTATTGCAGCAGCTTGGCCTCTTAACTCTGGGTCAATAAACGAAATGGGTTCTTTTTGTATGACGTGCCAAAGTTCTTTATAGAATTCATAAGTATTAGCATGAACCGTATTAAACGACTTCTTCGAACCATTGATGAAGTCCATTTTAGGTGGATTTTTTGCTTTCGCTAATGGGTATATCTTTAAACCACCGCGAAACATTTTTGAAGCATGATCTGGTTTACCATCTTTCAAAAAACCACGCAGAATTAACCAGTTAGTATAGCTTCGAGACTGAGCAATCCAGACATCTCTCATTTCCCCTCCAACCATTGCCTTGGTTGAACTATTATCTTTAAAGGTATTAGGGGTTGGTTTTAATTTACCTTGGTAATCAGGTGGCAAAATAATGTAAGTTCCACCTTTTTTACGATCTGGGCCTGGTGCGCCCATATCAACAACAAAACGGAAAAAAGCATCATTCAATGTGCCAGGACCACTGCCTGCAGGTACTTCGACAACGGTTGCTCCATCATTTTCCAGGTCTAATATTGCTGCCGCATAAACAGTATCGGTGTTCCCTGTCAGGAATAATGGGTTTGAATCCATTAAATCATCAAAAATTAAGACTTTGTTAGAACTATCAGCACCGGTTGATACAGTACCTAGGCGTATGCCTTCAATTGAGGTTGCCGGTACAAAATTTAAAAATACATCTATACCTCGGATGAAATCCAGATTGTCATAAACTTTAGCCAAAGTGGCTTTATCCGGCATGCCATCATAAAATTTTAAATCTCCGATACGTGTTTTGACTATATCCGGCGTCATAATTTGTTCGGGGATTTTATTATTAAATCCTGGCGTTACTTCATTATTTGCCGATGATGTAGCCGTTGGGGGAGTTGCGCATGCCGTCAACAAAAAGCTGGATACGGCTAGTGCAGTACCTAAGCGGGTGAGGTTTTTCATAGTGGTATTTTCTCCTGAAATTTTAGTGTTATTTTTTTCTAAATTTAGATAAACAATTCTTGTACGTTACTTAGGAAATAAAAAGGTCAATTGCATCGTATAGCCCCAGTCTTCAGCACCACCAGCAGGTGCATCTGCCCAATATTTGACACCTCCACTCAGTTGTATTAGTTGATTGCCTAGCTTGAGTAGTTGCGCGACTGTTAAATTGACGGTAACTGACCATTGACTACCTTCCCAGTCTTAGGTACTTTCCGTATTTAAACTGAAGGTCGTTTTTGTACTAGTGACATAAGCTAAAAAAGGTTGCATGAATGTAGCACTGATATCTGCACGGTTATGATTTCCTGCAAATGATTGGATATGGTTTCCTAAAAATCCATAAGTCCAAGGACCTTGCTGTTTAAGCATTACGGCTGTTGGGCCCATACCCCATTTTTCAGCGCCCAAGACATCTTTTGATGCACTGTCAAAAAGAAATACGGGACCTACACCCCAAACTATACCGTTTGATGTGGGTTGTTTGGGTGAAAAGAACAGACTCTGTTGTATATCACCAATACCTGCTTGATCTAGCCCCGTCATGGGTACATCTGTTTGATCAATAATTGGCAGTATAGTACGTGAAATCATATTCCAGTTATCACTGATGGATACAGGGATGACGGGTTGAACATTAATTGACCAAACGTGGCCGTTATCATTTACGCCAAAATTTTCATTGTAACTAGCCTTAATAGGGACGCTAATCAAAGATGAGATAGGGTTGGCTAGTTTTTTAGCTAAGTCCTCTTCAGCCTGAAGGTTAATTGAGAAGATTAATAGAATTAAAAGCGGAATATTTCTACGGGAAAAGCAAAAAATAGAGCTGAACTTCATATAAAAAAGAGTTTTATTTTTAAATTTTTTTATTCTAACACTCAAGCTAGTGCCAAAGCTTATCTTATTGAGCCAAAATAATATTAATTAAATTAGAATTGATACGCTGTTAGTAGCCATATAAACTACCGCTTTGCAAGAAGCATTAACATAATATAATTGGATTTCAGATGAAACCTTACTCGCCATTTTTGACCTTATTAACATTACTTATATCGTTATGTATTGGTAGCTCATTAGTAGTAGCACAGGAAGCAATAGTTGAAGATAAGGTAGATGCCAAGGTCTCACCTGAAACACTTGTTTTAGAAAGTAATACTTTGCTTGATGAAATAAATGATCTGTATAACAAAACGATGGATTTACGAGGGTACGCTAAGACGTTGGATGAAAGTGATCAATTTTTATATTTTAACTTGATTAGTACAATTGAAGAGAAGTTAAGGTTAAAACTTGATCGTGTCATGGAAATAAAAACACGTTTAAATAACCGTACAGCTGATGCAAACATTAATTTACAAGCCACAAAAACGATTGTTCAACAACAGTCAATTATACTGAAAAAGGAAATAAAAACAGTTTCAGGTATCGTCGCTAAAATAAGAAACAAAAAAAATAAAGAGGATCTGATGTTCTATGCTCTGAATCGAGCAGAAATAAAGATGGATACTCTTATCGCAGAGTGGCATAAAAA
>ENA-ORXI01003629-ORXI01003629.1-sediment-metagenome-genome-assembly--contig:-NODE-3629-length-10263-cov-9.401826_pt1 | contig 10263 bp, 9 predicted proteins | sample MGYA00237861_ERZ511468 | MGnify/ENA primary metagenome ERZ511468 (study PRJEB26299, sample SAMN06266213) | sediment metagenome | isolation source: Hudson Canyon methane seep mesocosm | place: USA:Hudson...
AGTACAATTTCAGAGTTACCTGAAGTAGCTGAACGAGAACAGCCTGCTGCACCGACACTAGTGATTATTGGTGATGTTGTAAAACTGCAGAAGACTTTATCTTGGTTCTAGATGGTTGATAGCAACCAGTTGATCTGGTTGCATTGAACCGAAACCCCATTCCCATACATTCGATAATGCCATAATTTATTGATCTTAATGATGAAATATTATTGGCATTAAACGTGCTCTATAGTATGGATAAACAACAATAAAGAGAGAATAAACCTAAAATGTACAAGCAACACAAACGTAAGACATTGTCTTTAATGCTAACAGCAGTGCTGATGTCAACAAATGCCTTCGCTGCAGAAGATAGCGTTGAATTAAGTGAAATCGAAGTGATTGGTACAACACCTTTACATGGTGTTGGTTTGCCTGCTGATATGATTCCAAGTAATGTGCAATCAGCAACATCAGAGGATGTTGAACGTGTTCAAGCACTCGATTTATCGGATTTCATGAATAAAACACTGGGTAGTGTCAGTATTAATTCAGCACAAAATAACCCATTCCAGCCGGATGTGAAATATCGTGGTTTCACATCATCACCACTTGTCGGTAACTCACAGGGTATCTCAGCGTATGTCGATGGCGTTCGTGTAAACGAACCCTTTGGTGATGCTGTTAACTTTGAATTAATTCCTGAATCAGCTATTGCTAGCATGAACCTTATGCCAGGTTCTAACCCACTATTTGGTTTAAATACACTGGGTGGAGCATTATCAATTCAAACTAAAAATGGTTTTACTCATGAAGGACATGAGTTAGAAGCCTATACAGGTTCATTTGGTCGTGACTCTGGTACGATTTCAAGTGGTGGCAACGATGGTACGTTAGGCTATTTTGTTACAGGATCACTGACTAAAGAAGATGGCTGGCGTGATTTTTCTCCATCACGTGTTGAACAATTCTTTTCTAACCTAAGCTACAGAAATGAAAGTACAACATTAGATTTAGGTATCACACTTGTTGATAGTGATCTGAATGGTAACGGTGCGGCACCAATTGAAATGGTTGCGGCAGATCGTAAAGCCGTATTTACTCACCCAGATAACACACAAAATGAACTACGTATGTTTACTTTGAATGGTTCACATTGGCTTAATGATGAAGTGATGCTATCAGCTAATACTTATTACCGTTCTAGTGACCGAACAACTTTTAATGGTGATGGTTCTGAGTTAACAGTTATTGGTAATGAAGTTGGTGAAGAAGATGATGCTGCACCTGGAACATTAGACGAAGTCTTTATTGCTGATGCTGCAGCATTTGGTTTTGCTAATGGTGACTTTGTTGCTTTGAATAACACGAGTGAAACAGAGCAAGATAGTTTTGGTTTTGGTTTGCAATCTACTTTCCTCCAAAATTTATTTGGTAAAGAAAACCAGTTAATTGTGGGTGCAACATACGATAGTTCAGATGTTAAACATATTTCATCATCTGAAATCGCTAGCTTTACAGCAACACGAGGCACTGATGGAACAGGCGTGCTTATCGATGAAACTATTGTAGATGGTAATATTGATACTAAAACATATAGTGTGTTCTTTACCGATACTATTTCGCTGACAGACAAGCTAGCTCTTACAGTCGGCGCTCGTTATAACCGAATTGAAATTGATATTTCCGGTACCAGCGAAGGTGGAGCTCAAAACCTGAATGAAACTGGCGAAACACATGTATTCAAACGTCTTAACCCTTCAATTGGTTTAACTTATGCTATCGCTGATGATTTAAGTGTTTACGGTAGCTACAGTGAGTCAAACCGCGCACCGACACCATCTGAATTAACTTGTGCTGAACCTACATCACCATGTGCTTATCCAAACGCATTTTTGGCAGATCCACCATTAGATGATGTTGTAGCTAAAACGCTTGAAGCTGGTTTACGTGGCCAACAAGCTAAATTTAACTGGAGTGCTGACGTTTATTACACTCAGTTGCATGATGACCTGTTCTTCTTTCCAGAAGATGAAGGTGCGACAGGTAACCCTGACCCACGCTTTAGTTTAGGTAACTTTGCAAACATTGATAAAACAGCTCGTGCTGGTTTAGAACTTGGCTTAAATGGTCAGCAAGACAAACTACAATGGTTTGCTAACTATGGTTATGTTCGTGCAACTTTTGAAGATTCTTTTGCATACTCACGAGGAGGGAATACTCTTAATGTGAGCAAAGGAGATCGTTTGCCAAGTACGCCAGAACATAACATTAAAGTTGGTACGGATTACGCCTTTACAGATAAGCTCTCATTGGGTGCAACAGCGTCATTTCATTCTAGCCAGTATTTACGTGGTGATGAATCTAATGATGATGCTGAGCTCGGCGGTTATGGCGTTGTGAACTTGCACGGTCGTTATAGCTTGAATAAACAAGTTCAGTTCTTTGCGAAAGTGGATAACTTGTTTGACAATGATTATGAATCTTTTGGATTGTACGGTGAACCTGATGAAGCACCAGGTCTAGGAGCTCTAACTGACGAGCGCTTTGTTGGTGCAGGCGCGCCACGTGCTGGTTGGATTGGTATTAAGGTTTCAATGTAATTTTAAAGTTAATTTAGGTTCAAGGTGTCACAGTGTGACACCTTGAACCATTACATTCCTGAGTAGATATAAAGAGATATTATAATGATGAAAAAAATGATCGCATCTGTAGCACTAATGGCTGTAAGCAGCTTTGCTTTTGCAGGAGATAGTAACCCGCATCAGTTCGAAAAATGTATGGCTGCAGCACTAGAAGAGCGTCCTGGTGAGGTGGTGAAAGTTGAATTCAAAAACGAAGAAGGTGCTCATATGTATGAGTTCGATATTCGTGGAACAGATGGTTCTGATTGGGATGTAGAGTGTAATGCTCACCGTGGACTCATCTCTGAAGTTGAGCGTGAAGTAGACAATGCGAAACATCCTCTTTTCGCTGCTAAAGCGAAAGTGAGTGAAAAAGAGGCACGCGTCACAGTTTTAGCTATTTATCCCGGTACAATTACTGAAGTAGAATATGAAATTGAACCAAATGGTGCTGCTTCATATGAATTTGATATTGATACAACACTAAACCAAGAAATGAAAGTAGAAGTGGATGCCACTACAGGTGAAATCGTAGAGGCTAATCGTGAAATATGGCAGATTGGTTTAGAATAAAATAAACAGTTTCAAGGCCCGTCTTAAGGACAAGTCTTTAGCCTTACTCTCAACCATGGTGTTATAACTAACACCATGGTTTTTTTTCGCTTAAAATAGTTGGTTTTAAGCATAATTGAAACGGCTAAACTCTATGATTGATTACACACTAGAAGATTGCTTGCCCACCATTTTTATTGAAAAAAGTAAAAAAGGATATACTTTACACTGGACATCTAATAATGATTTTGATGCTTGTCTTGTACTTGATGAGCAGCGCGATTATATAGAAGGATTTTTAGATGGTTGCTATAAGGTTTTCTCAATAAACTACAGCCTTCCAACACGTATTTGGGGCCATAATTCAGGCTGTGTTGCGGATATTCCCAAAGAAGTAGCTCAAGAGCTGGAAAGCTTAATAAAAGAGCTCTTACAAGGCCTTGTTAAGGCAAGGTATAACAACTTAGCAAAGAAAAATAGTGCTTCCTGATTGCTTATTTTATTAATCTTGTTAGGATTAACATACGACAATTGAGGATTTTAAAATGACAACGTGGTACTCGCTAGATATTGGTGATGGAGAAGCATCAGTAAAAACAATGAAAAGGGTTATGGATGCTTTTACACCTAAGTATATAGGTTCAGGCAAGCCATTGAGTATGGCTATATTTTCAAGTAAGAACCAAGACAATACAGTGACTTTATATTTTTCACCTAAAGCGGTTAGTTTAGCCATGCAATTTGGCGCCAGAGCTTGCGAAAGTAACTTCGTGAATAAAGACCTATCATTACTCGTTGGTGACCAAAGAAGCGTTGCAGAGCTATTTCCTGAAGCCGTCACTCAATAAATAGCCTGATTTATATTCCTCTTACTCAAGCTAGGGGCTCCGAGAATAAATCAAAGGCAAAAAAAAGCCCTAGCTGTTTTATCAGCTAAGGCTTTGATAGTTCTTGCATATTCATTGGAGCCGGAGATAAGACTTGAACTTACGACCCTCTGATTACAAATCAGATGCTCTACCAACTGAGCTACACCGGCAATGAAAGAAGAGAATTATACGTTTGCAATTCATGCTTGGCAAGCATGAATTGATGTTTTTTTATATTATTTTTAATATGATTAGATTTACGAGGCTTAATTAGTAATTCCGTCTTTAATTTCACTGATTTCATTACTCAATTCATTTAGGTTCTCAACAGTATCTGACCAATTTCCCCAGAGTTTTTGAAATGAAGCTGAGGCTACGAGCGTTTCAGGAACTGCTTCAATATCAGTGATGTCTGGAATTTTATTCAATTCACAAGCAATAAAGATAATATCTCTAAGTCTAATGTCTTCATTCGAGTTTTGCTCAGGTTGATTATGGGTTAATGCAATTTGAGATATTTCTTCTGAGAAATTCCAATTATCTAAAATTAATTTACCGGCAGTTGGATAAAGCTTTGGAATAACAAGGTCCGCAACTTGAATGAGTAGTTTAGGATCATATTTGAGAGCCGATATTTGGTTTAACCTTAATATTATAGGTAGTACACCAATATTGTGAACCATGCCAGAAAGTAATGCTTGCTCAGGATCTACTTTACTTTTTTTGATGGCCAACACATAGCTAATGGCTGCAACATCGTTACTTTGGTGCCAAATTCGGTCGAAGTAACCTTCAAGCCCACGTGTTTTAGATTTCATAAAGTTTTGTGCAATAACAAGACTTGTAACTAGGCTTTGTACTTTAGATGACCCTAATCTTGAAATAGCCGCTTTGACAGTGGTTACGTGGATCCTCGCGCCTAAAAGAGCGGAGTTAGCGACTTTAATAAGCCGGCCTGAGATATTGGGGTCATGTTGAACTAAATTAGCAAAATCTGCTACTGCACCATCGTGGCTAGAGGCAAAAGCTCGGACTTCTAAGAGAAGATCCGGTGGGGTAAGTAAGTTGAGTTTATTGTCCTTAATGTCCTCAGTCAGTTCAGCCATTACGGCGTTAACTTGTTGGGTCAGGGTCATTTCAACCTTTTGTTTGTAAGTTATGAGAAATCTCTTGATACTTGATAGAGTTTACATTTAGCTAGAAGAATATTAAACCCTACTTATGAGGGGTAGGCTGTTATTTCTTTACTAGAAACGAAGCTTTAATTTTAGTTGGGGATATTATATCCATTGAGGCGTGAACAAAAAGGGATAATGAGTTCATTTCAAGATAATTTCAATTTACTGGATATTTGCTTGGTGTTAGACCCAAATTACTATTGAGATAAGTAAAATGGGGTGAATGATGGGGCTCGAACCCACGACAACCGGAATCACAATCCGGGACTCTACCAACTGAGCTACACTCACCACTATGGGGTAATGACTTCATTTTCTGAAAGTTGACTTTGCAGATGACGATGAAGTTAAGCAGGCTATTTTACTGCCTTTCTCATCTAGGTCAAGAAGAATTCATTAAATCATAGATAATATTTTTCAATGGTCACTGAGTTCTAAATCAATTTTCTTCTCATCAAGATCAACTCGGACTACTTGAACATTGATTTTATCACCAAGACGATATGTTTTTCGTGTGCGTTCACCCATTAATCTGTGTCCGGCAGCATCAAATTGATAATAATCATTTTTCAGTGATGTGACATGAACTAAGCCCTCAATATACATATCGCTTAATTCTACAAAAAGTCCAAAGCCAGTGACGCCACTAATGATGCCTTCATGGACTTCACCGACACGTTCTTGCATGAATTCACATTTCAACCAGTCACTTACGTCTCGAGTTGCTTCATCAGCACGACGAGAGGCCATTGAGCAATGTTCACCTAGTTTGACCATGTCTTCGTGAGACGAGCGCCAGCTTGCTTTTTTATTGCCGGAAATAATATGGCGAATAGCACGGTGAACTTGTAAGTCAGGATAGCGACGAATTGGTGATGTAAAGTGAGCATAGGCTTCGAGAGATAAACCAAAGTGACCTAGGTTATCTGGCGCATAAACAGCTTGTTTGAGACTGCGTAACATAACCGTTTGAAGTAGGTGAGCATCAGGACGTTTGCGAGCATTATGGAGTAGAGAGGCATAATGAGCGGGTTGTGGTTCACTGCCACCCCCTAGAGATAAACCTAACTCACCTAAAAACTCACGAAGTCCAGTCAGTTTTTCTTCTGACGGTGTTTCATGAACGCGGAATAATGCAGAGATTTCATGTTTTAATATAAATTGAGCGGCGGAAACATTGGCGGCAACCATAAACTCTTCGATTAAACGGTGTGCATCGTTTCGCTCACGCGGTTCAATGGTTTGTATTTTTCTGTTTTCATCAAAAACAAACTGAGTTTCAGTCATTTCAAAATCAATGGCACCACGTTGCTCTCTAGCACTAAGCATGACTTTAAATAAGTCATACATTGTTTCTAAGCCTGGCAATACTTCAGAATATTCTTGTCGTAATGCTTGATCACCATCAACAAGCATGGCCGCCACTTTGTTATAGGTTAGGCGTGCTTTTGAATTCATTACTGCTTGATGGAATTGGTGCGACTCAAGTTCACCTGATGTATTAATGACCATTTCACAGACCATACAAAGGCGGTCGACATCAGGATTAAGTGAACATAAACCATTAGATAATGCTTCTGGAAGCATGGGTATAACTTGGCTTGGGAAGTAGACTGATGTTGCTCGTTCTTGGGCATCTTTATCAAGTGGGCTCTTCGGCTCAACATATGAAGATACATCAGCAATGGCAACCCATAGACGCCATGAGCCAGACTTTAATTTCTCGGCATGAACGGCATCATCAAAATCTCGAGCATCTTCGCCGTCAATCGTCAGTAGTGGAATGTCGCGTAGATCAAGTCGTCCTTCAATTTCTTCTTTAGGAATGTCACTGCCAAATGATTCAGCTTGTTCGAGTGCTTCTACTGACCAAATATGTGGTAAATCAAATGCGCGTAATGCAATATCAATTTCCATGCCCGGTGCCATATGGTCACCTAGAACATTAACTACTTTACCGAGAGGTGATCGGTGTTTGTTTGGATGTTCTGTGATCTCTATTTCTACAATTTGACCTTCTGTAGCATCCATAATGCCTGCAGGTGGTATCAATATATCTTGGCTAATACGACGATTATTAGGCACTAAGTAATAGATACCCGCATCGGCAATTAATCGACCGACGATTAATGGGTTACCACGTTGAAGTACTTCGACAATAGCGCCTTCTTGTCGGCCTCGGCGATCAACGCCTGAAACACGAGCGACAACACGATCACCATGTAAAACAACATGCATTTCGCGTTCACTTAGGAAGAGGTCTTCATTACCTTCATCTGGAGTCAAAAAACCATAACCATCTGGGTGCCCAATCACACGCCCAGTAACGAGGTTCATTTTTGACATCACACCATAGGCATTTTTTCTATTGCGTAATAGTTGACCATCACGTTCCATTGCACGAAGGCGACGACGTAATGCCTCAGTTTGTTCTTCGCCTTTAACGCCTATGAGTTTGCTAATGCTACGTCGTGACAAAGGTCTGTTATTTTGCTTAAGAATCTCTAAAATGAATTCACGACTTGGAATTGGATTGTCGTAGTTTTCTGATTCACGCTTAGAATGAGGGTCTTGTTTATTTTTATGTGCCATTGACAGTGATTATCTCATCAAAAATTGTAGTTAATTCGCATATTTAAAGTAAGAAAGCGAATGGTTTTAAGGCTTATTCTAACTTCTTTAGCATAATTAGCTACTTTTATGTTCCGTTCAACATTAGAATATTACTTATTTAATAAAATTTTTATCGGCTTAGTTTTTGCTTGGTTCTTAGAAGTTTATTTATTTGGTTAGAGTCTGTGCGGCTTATCGGTCATATTTACTTACATTTACTAAATTCTTAAGGTGTTGACGGAAGTATTTTGCCGGTTAAGCGGCAAATGATGACAATAGCTAGTCGTAGAATGATGAATAACCGAGTATTATTAGTACAAATTTAATTTAATTGAACATTTATAAAGAAGGTCACCATGGCTACACTTATTGATTCTATTGATGAACGCACCAAGCTGGCAGGAACCAATCATCTGGAAGTTTTGCTTTTTAGCTTAGGTACAAATGATGATACCGGTCGCGATGAAGTTTTTGGTATTAATGTATTTAAAGTTCGTGAAGTATTGAATATTCCTGAAATCACCAGTGCACCTGATATGCCTAATGGTGTTGAGGGCTTTGTCAGCTTACGTGGTGATATGGTTCCAATTATAAATTTACAGAAGTTCTGTAATTTAACATCAAATGATGAACCTACTATTTTGATGATTACTGAATACAATACACATGTACAAGGCTTTCTGGTCAATGGTGTCGATACAATTCAACGATTGAACTGGGAACAAGTGAAAGAGCCGCCTCCGTTACTTTCAAAACGTTTAGGTGGGTTGGTGACTGCCGTATCTGAATTGGATGATAAACGCTTAGTGATGATTATGGATGTTGAGAAAGTGCTTGCGGATGCAGGTGGCTTCTATGATGAAACTATCTTTGATGGTATTGAGAAGCTTGATACAGGTAAACAACATACAATCTTATTCTGTGATGATTCTAATATTGCTCGCAAGCAAATTATGAAAGCCTTAGAGCATATGGGCGTTAAGTATCGTGTTGGTCATAATGGTAAAGAAGCATGGGATATTCTGAATGAGCTAGCAGATAAATGTGAAAAAGATGGTCGTGAGATTACAACTGAAATTCAAGCTGTTTTGACTGACGTTGAAATGCCAGAAATGGATGGTTATGTTTTAACTCAGAAGATAAAATCAGATCCTCGTTTTGCTAAACTAGCGGTTATCATGCATTCATCATTAACCGCTACAGCCAATATGGCGATGGGTAGAAGTGTTGGTGCAGATGCTTATGTACCGAAATTCCAACCTAAAGAGTTAGCGGATACATTAGAAGGCTTCTTTGCCGAAGTTGAAATGCCAGAATAGAAATAGATTTTATTAAAGGATAAAACGTGAGCATTAGGCACTATAGTTTGTTTGATAGTCTTATCATGGAGACTGACAAAGCTTTAAAAACGGTCTTGGGGAAACCTGAAACAACAGACCGTCCTTTACCCGGGAAAGAGCTAGAAGAACAAGAATTAACAGCACAAGAACAGGCTGTCTCAGAACGATTGATGCGTGTTAATCATTCTGGTGAAGTATCTGCGCAAGCGTTGTATCAAGGACAAGCGTTAACAGCGACTTTACCTGAGGTACGTTCAGCGATGGAGCAAGCAGCGCTAGAAGAAAATGATCACTTAGTTTGGTGTAAGCAGCGCGTCGATGACTTTGGCAGCCATACAAGTGTGTTTAATCCGCTTTGGTATGCGGGCTCATTTGTAATGGGGGCTGTTGCTGGCAAAGTGGGTGACAAATGGAGCTTAGGCTTTGTTGCTGAGACGGAAAAGCAGGTTGTTAAACACCTTGATGAGCATTTAGAACAGATAAGTGAACATGATGAGAAGAGCAGAGCTATTCTCGAACAAATGAAAGTCGATGAGCTACATCATGGCACTATTGCTCTTGAGGCAGGCGGTGCAACGCTTCCTAAGCCCATCCAAGTTGTGATGGGCTTAATGTCTAAAGTCATGACAAAAACAAGTTACTGGGTCTAGGATAGGCAACTTAAGCCTTAAGTAAACTTTATGATGTTTTAATTAATGTGACTGAAACATGGTAAGAGTTTTGTTCGTCGCCTTCATCAGCGGTAACGCGTAAGACTTTACCTTCGGCGGTAAATGGTGGTAAACGATCACCATTTGGATTCATCACAATACTGATCTCATCCTCCTCAGAAAGCTCAAAATCAGTATGCATATAAAGGCCTGTAGCGCTTAAATCACCACTTTGTCCATGATGAGTCTGGCCATCAGAGTTTTTAACGGTATAGGTGATTTGAGTTTCAATATTCATTCTGACGAAATCACGCTTTTCATCGTAGTTGTGATCAGACATATTCTAGGGTTCCTTTATTAATATTCAGTATTGCCTAACTCTGTAGGGTATCGTAAGCTAAAAACACCTTATTAAGCTAGAGAAAACTATGGTTAACGCCACACAATTAAATTCT
>ENA-ORXI01003631-ORXI01003631.1-sediment-metagenome-genome-assembly--contig:-NODE-3631-length-10255-cov-2.577618_pt1 | contig 10255 bp, 7 predicted proteins | sample MGYA00237861_ERZ511468 | MGnify/ENA primary metagenome ERZ511468 (study PRJEB26299, sample SAMN06266213) | sediment metagenome | isolation source: Hudson Canyon methane seep mesocosm | place: USA:Hudson...
TTAGCTGCATAAAATGTGGGAAGGGAGGTTATGAAATCTCCAATTTTGTCGTGTCGGGTTATAAGAAGGTTCACTATTTTTTGCCTCTAATATTTCTTTTAAACTCCACAAAATCTTTTAATTTCTTGTCACATGTTTTTAAAATAGAAAATCTGCTAACGGAGCGGTCCAGAAAAAGTTGGCTGCGATGGAAAGAGAATTTATCGGATAAAGATGATTGGTTTCCCCCTGCTGATGGTAATTACAATTCAGATCGATCCACCGGAACCATCAATGTATTAGCCATAGACAGTGCAGGTGACATTGCGGGTATCACCACTACCAGTGGAATGGCATGGAAAATTCCCGGAAGAATTGGTGATTCTCCAATTATTGGTGCAGGGTTGTACCTGGATAATGAGGTTGGAGCGGCTGGAGCCACAGGTCGTGGAGAAGAAATTCTTCGTACCTGCGGATCCTTTTTTGTGGTTGAACAAATGCGTGCAGGTAAATCCCCCCAGGAAGCCTGTGAAGCCTTGTGCGAACGAATTATTTACATCAACGGTGGTAGAGACAAAGTCAATTTCAATGACAAAATTGTCGCTGTAAATAAAAATGGCGACGTTGGCTGTGCTTCAATATTAGGTGGAAAAGGACAAGAACCCAAACTGGCCTATTGGTCTAATAAAGGATTTAAAGTCTTAAAAGGGACTTACATCATCGAAAATTAATTTGCTGTCAAAGTCCATTCCAGGATACCGTTGAACTTGGTCCCCTGTATCACCGCTTTCTTTGGTTTTGTAGTAGATGAACCATCCACACGGGTTGAATTGCCCGTTACTGTATATTGATAAATCGTTCCGCCATTGGCATCTTCTAGGTGAACAATAGTAGTATCACTGCTTTTAAAATCAGTTACGATCAATGTAGATGCCACGGATTTCCCTTCCTGCAAATTGAAGGAAAGATCAATGGTTTCATCCAATGTATAATTATCTCCACGCACGCTAAACGAAAATGCAGAAGGCGTATTGATCACCACCGGAAGATTTTCCACCAATCCGTGATCGGGATCAGGCGGCCCCACACAGGAAGACAAGATATAAGATAAAAGGATAAAAGATAAAATTTTCTTCATTCGTTTAATTCCTTAGGTTCATCTCCCTGCCCCAACTGTAATTCTTCAATTTTATCCATGGGTTTTTCCAATGCTCGGCGACGTGTACCGGTTAATTCCTCATAATGAGATGAAACCGTCCCCAGCGTTTTTCCCAAACCATCAAGTTTATCAATGAATTTTTCCCATTGTTCCTTAAAAACGCCAACCAGTTTCTGCATTTCACCCGCTTTTTGCTCCATAGAGAAATTGGAGACGGATTGTCTAATCAATGACAATACAGCGTAAAGTGTAATGGGTGAACAGAGTAACACCTTCCGCGAAAGTGAAAAATCAATGAGGTCTCGGTCTTCTTGATTTAAAAAAGCATAAATACTTTCATTGGGAATGAACATGAGCACATAATCCACTGTACCTCCTTCGGGGTCGATATAGGTGCGTTTTTCAATGGCTTTTACATGGTTACGCACATCGGCTAAAAAGGCTTTTTTCTCCGCAGCCTGTTCATTCTCATTATCAGTACTTAAATAATTTTCGTAATGGGTCAGAGGAAATTTCACATCCATATTGATGCATTTTGAATCAGGCAATTTAAAAGTAAAATCAGGACGACCTTCCCCAGCTTGGGCCTGTTTCTCAAAATTGATACCTTCCACCAATCCCATGAAATTCAAAATGTCCTCCACCATCCGTTCGCCCCATTGACCACGTGCTTGAGAACTGGACAATACTCTTTGCAATTTCGTTGTTGTTTCGGCCAGATCGCCAATCCCCTTTTGGGAGGATGCAACCTGTCCTTTCAATTCATTAGTGGATTTATCAAGTCCCTCCAGCTTTTTCTTCATTTCAATTAAAGATTGATCGATCAATTCTTTTTTCTGATTCAATTGCCCATCAGAGGATTTTACCAATTCGCCAAACTTATTTTCTGCCAGTTTCAGAAAGGTCTCCAGGTTTTGATCTAAAGCCTGTTTGGATAGATCACCAAATTCTGCCTTCAACTGATCTCGGCTGGATTGAGCTGCATCAATCTCCTTTTGGCGAAGAAACCAAATTAATCCGCCCCCAATAGCGACACCGACTAAAAATAGAATAATGCCCGAAATAAATGTCATGCTGTTTCTATACTTCCTTTCAATCCTAAAACGTCCGCTTTTTCTTTTAAAGCATCAATCACGAATTGGATGTGTTCTGTCATGTCAACCTCAAGTTCTTCGATACTTTGAAAAATATCTTCTCGCAATACGGAGGCGGCGAATGACTTCTGTTTCAATTTCTTTTTTACCGATTTCGGTTTCACCTCAAAAATAGACTTAGATGGACGGACATAAGTAACGGCAAAAATGAAACCGGTCAATTCATCCACAGCAAAAAGGGCTTTCGCCATATCAGTATCTCTGGGAATTCCCGAATAGGTCGCATGTCCCATTATGGCTCGTGTGATAGATTCGGGATATCCTTTTTCTTTCAAGATTTCGTTCCCGCGAAAAGGATGCTCTTCCATGGATGGATATTTCTCATAATCAAAATCGTGCATGAGCCCCGCCAGGCCCCATTCGTTGGGATCACCATCGTACTTCTCCGCCATCTTTCGCATGGCCTGTTCCACACCCAATGCGTGCCGTCTCAAACTATCTGTTTTGGTGTATTCGTGAAGCAGTTCAAGCGCTTCCTCTCTAGATGGACAACCGGCCATTAGATACCCAATAAATCTACAACCAGGCGAATCACCTCTCCAGTGGCCGTCCCTTTATTTTGGTAAGGCAGATCCTTATCTCCCCAAGCCGTGCCCGCTATATCAAAGTGGCACCAGGGAATATCTTCGCCTACAAATGCTTCCAGGAATGCGCCGCCGGCAATGGAGCCGGCCTGCATGGGGGCGCCTACATTTTTTACATCGGCTATCTTGGATTTTACCTGTTCCAAATATTCATCCCAAAGGGGGAATTCCCACACTTTTTCTGCAGTAGTTTTTGAAGATGATTTGATGGCATCCACCAGCGCTTCATCCGTGCCCATGATGCCCGTGGCTACATGACCCAAGGCCACCACAACGGCGCCGGTGAGAGTGGCAAAATCAATCATATATTCCGGATCATAATGTTTGGATGAATAAGATAATGCATCTGCTAAAATCAAGCGTCCTTCTGCATCGGTATTTAGCACTTCGATGGTTTTTCCATTATAGGCGGTAAGCACATCCCCGGGACGGTAGGCTTTATCGCCACTCATATTTTCTGTCGATGGTATGATGCCCACAACATTCATTTTGGGCTTCAATTCCGCTACCGCTTTCATGACCCCAAGAACGACACCGGAACCACACATGTCATATTTCATTTCATCCATCTTGGCCGCTGGTTTGATGGATATACCGCCGCTGTCAAATGTGAGTCCCTTCCCCACCAATACTTTCGGTTTTTGTTTTTTGGGACCGCCCATGTATTCCATAATGATGAATTTCGGTGGTACTTCCGTCCCTGAAGCAACACCGGCCAAAGCACCCATGCCCATTTTGGTGAATTTTTCCCGGTCAAATACGGTTACTTTCATGCCGCCAGATTTTCCGATTGCCTTCGCATTTTCCGCCAAATGGGTCGGCGTGGCCACATTCCCCGGACGGTTTTCAACATCCCTGGCAAGACACACACCATTGGCAATGATGCCCCCTTTTGCCACAGCTTGTTTATTCCCACCAACTATCGTGGCATCCTTCATTTCAAATGGATCTTTATCGGTGGTTTTAAATTCATTGAACTGGTAACTGCCCAGCGTAAGGCCTTCTGCCGCTGCCTGAGACATGTAATCATCTTTGGCATCTACGGGCACGAGGAAAGAAACTGAATTTATTTTATTCGCATTACAGGCTTTGGATACACCGCCGCCAGCTTTGCGCAAAGTTTCTGCATTGAGCTCCCCCCTATTGCCGAGACCAAAGATAAAAGCAATAGCACCCTTTTTACCCACAACTGTTTTGACTTCGCCCGATTTTCCTTTAATGAGATTGGCCGCAAGCATATTAGACAGTCCCCTTCCCATTTCTCGATTAACGCCTTGAAATTGTCGGGAGATTTTTAAATCATCATAGATACCCACCGCAACCGCATGGGACTTTATTTTCTGCCAATCGCCTGAACTGTGCTTTATTTTTGAAAGATGTGCCATCGTTATCCTCGAATTTCTAATGAATTACACTTTAAGTATCAATAAAATTAGCTTATCCATTCGCATTTTCAAATATGGAAACAATAAATACAAGAATAAATCTTCGGGAGTTTCAATTTGAATTAATTCAAGATCAAGCTTACCATCTGGCAGCCCACGTCATGGGGTGGAGCGGGTGTGTTCCGTTTGTTCGTTCTAAACGCGCGGCATACGCTGAGGAGGTTCCATTAAAAGTAACCTCACTAGGACCAGCCATAAAAATGCATCGGATTCTTGCCGCCGTTAATGTATTTTTCATTATACCCGCGTAATTAATCACCGATCCATTTCGTTATATTTCCTTTTAGACTTTTACCTGTTTGACCCTCCCAAAACTTACCCGTATTTTCTCAGCAAATTATGATTATAACACAGGAGATATCGAATTATGAAATTCAAAATAATAACAGGATTACTATCATGTATTTTCTTTATGGGTGGTTGTACCGTGGCAATTTCTAATTCACCCACCGTGGAGAGCACCACCATATTAATGGAACAAAACCCATTTTATACAGAAAGTTCACTGTATATGAAATATCCCGAATTTGATGAAATTAAAAATGAACATTATACCCCAGCCTTTGAAAAAGGTATGGCAGATCATATGGCTGAAATTGACGCTATAGCAGAACGGGCTGATTCACCCACTTTAGAAAACACCATTATTGCCATGGAAAAATCCGGCTCATTATTGGATCGCGTGGCTACGGTCTTTTTTGCACTCACCTCAGCCAATACCAACGATGAAATGGAAAAAATTCGAAGTGAAATGGCCCCCAAGCTATCGGCCCATAGTGATCAAATTTTACTCAACGGAAAACTATTCCATCGGGTTAAAACTATATATGAACAGCGAGACCAATTGGGACTCGACGCAGAATCAAAACGGTTGGTTGAAAAATATTATACTGATTTTATACGATCCGGTGCCAATTTATCAAGCGAAGAAAAAGAATCCCTTAAAAAGATTAATGGTGAAATGGCCGTTTTACAAACCACCTTTAGTCAGAATGTATTAAAAGAGGTTAATGCCTTAGCTGTTGTGGTCGATTCCAAAGATGAATTGGATGGCTTGTCTGATGCGGCCATCGAAGCTGCTGCGAATGAAGCCAAATCTCGTGAATTAGACGGTAAATATGTCCTCACCTTGCGAAATACCAGTGGTCAGCCACCTATGGCTTCTTTGACGAATCGTGCTTTGCGAGAACGCATTCATAAAACATCCCTTTCTCGCGGTAGCCGCGGCGGTGATTTTGACAATCGAAATATCTTGGCAAACGTCATCAAACTCCGGGCGGAAAGAGCCCAACTCATGGGATATGACAACCACGCCGCGTATTCCCTGGAAAATCAAACTGCCCAGACGCCGAAAGCCGTGAATGAACGACTTAGCAGTCTTGCGCCAAAAGCAGTGGCCAACGCGAACAAGGAAGCAACGGACCTTCAAAAAATGATTGATGCGGAAAAAGGCAGTTTTAAACTCGCCTCTTGGGATTGGGATTTCTATACAGAAAAAGTCAGAGCGGATCGCTATAATTTTGATGCATCCCAACTCAAACCCTATTTTGAGATGGATAACGTACTTCAAAATGGTGTCTTTTATGCAGCAACTCAATTATTCGGCATCACATTTAAGGAACGGTTTGACCTGCCAGTTTATCAAGAAGATATTCGTATTTTTGAAGTATTCAATGAAGACGGATCTGTACTGGCATTATTTATATTTGATGGATATGCCCGCTCGTCAAAAAGAGGTGGTGCGTGGATGAATGCGTATGTGGGTCAATCCAAACTAAAGGGAAATAAACCGGTCATCGCCAACCATTTGAATGTGGTAAAACCACCCAAAGGTGAACCCACACTCATGTCTTTTGATGAAGTGATTACCACGTTTCATGAATTTGGCCATGCCCTCCATGGCATGTTTTCTGATGTAAATTACCCCTATTTCGCCGGAACCTCTGTCCCAAGAGATTTTGTGGAATATCCTTCTCAAGTCAATGAAATGTGGGCCATTTGGCCGGAAGTGCTAAAGAACTATGCCGTTCACCATGAGACCGGCAAGCCTATGCCAAAAGAACTTTTAGACAAAGTATTGGCGACTCAAAAGTTTAATCAAGGATTTGCCACCACTGAATATTTATCTGCGTCTCTATTGGATCAAGCTTTGCATCAACTTTCCCCGGAACAGGTTCCTACTGGCGAAGAGATTATCGCTTTTGAAGCAGATGCACTTAAAACAGCCGGTGTGGCCATGGACGTAATCCCACCCCGTTACCGCAGCACTTATTTCGCCCATATTATTGGTGGATATTCTGCCGGATATTATTCCTATATTTGGAGCGAAGTATTGGATGCAGATACAGTAGAATGGTTTAAAGAAAATGGCGGGCTTAAAAGAGAAAATGGTGATCATTTCCGGAAAACTCTCCTTTCCCGTGGTGGTAGTAAAGATGCGTTAAAAATCTTTAAAGATTTTCGAGGCGCTGAACCGAATATTCAACCCTTATTGGATCGACGGGGATTGAACTAAAAACACTTCAATGATTTCAATTATAGGCATTCCCTTAGATGAAAATTCCTCTTTTCTAAGAGGGTCAGCCAAAGCGCCGCCTCTTATTTTGGATGCCTTTCGTTCGGATGCGTCCAATATGTATGCTGAGAATGGGTTTAATTGTGGTGATAGTGGCAAGGTCAAGAACCTTGGAAATTTGCAACTCACCGCCGGAAAAGCAGCCATGGATTCTATCCAAAAAGCGGTAAGCAAAGAATTAAATCGTAACCAAAAAGTCGTCTCTCTTGGTGGCGATCATTCTATCACCTTTCCCATCATTCAAGCATACAGTCAATCATACCCTGATCTTAACATTCTCCATATCGACGCCCATCCCGACCTTTACGATAACTTTGAAAATAACCCTTATTCCCACGCGTCCCCTTTTGCGCGGATAATGGAAAAGGGTTTGGTGAATCGATTGGTCCAAGTGGGCATTCGCACATTAAATGATCATCAAAAAGAACAAGTAAAACGATTTGGGCTTGAAGTGATTGAAATGAAAGATTTTGATCCAACAGTTTCCTTTCAATTTGGTGGACCTGTTTATATTTCAATTGATATGGATGCACTTGACCCAGCATTCGCCCCCGGCGTCTCCCATCATGAACCGGGAGGACTTTCCACTAGAGAGGTCATTAATATAATTCATCAATTAAATGGAAATGTGGTGGGTGGCGATATTGTTGAATACAATCCCGATAAGGATATTAATAATATGACCGCCGTTGTGGCAGCCAAATTGATGAAGGAATTAATTGGGAAGATTCTCAAATAGATTTTACTCAAGAATTCAATTTTCCTTGAGTTAACTTATACTAAAGTATCCACTCGACTAAATACTGTATAATCCACAGGGATGGCTTCACTGAATGCACGTCCATATCGTTTATTCACAATTCGGTCATCCATGACAATAAAGATACCTTCGTCATAAGCGGTACGAATCAACCGACCAAACCCTTGACGAAAACGGATCACCGATTCCGGTAGCGCATAATCCATAAACCGATTTCCCCCCTCTGTTTCAATCATATTCCCATACGCTTTCACCAATGGTTCCGTGGGCACATCAAAGGGCATTTTTACAATAATGAGTACTTCCAGTAAATCACCGGGGAGGTCTACCCCTTCCCAGAATGCATTAGTCCCCAGCAAAATGCCGTTGGGTGATTGGTGCATTCCTCGCACAAGCCCCATTCGAGACGCCTGTCGCTTTTGGGCATAAATAGGTAGATTTCTTCCATCCGGATGACGCTGCAACATTTGATATGTATTTTCTAATTGGGCCCGGGACGTAAACAGGACCATCATCCGTTTATTATACCGCTTGTGGCAGGTCAATATCATTTGCGCCAATACGTCTGGTTTCTGTCCGTCTCCATCGGAATACTGATAATAGGTGACTTGATCACTATAATGAAATGGGCTCTCAAAAACAGCGGTCTGTACATCGTCAAATTCTACTCCATTCAATCCGGTTCTCTGAAGGAAATAATCAAAGGAATCCCTAGTTCGGATGGTTGCACTAGTGAGAATGCAATGGTTTAGTTCTTTAAATAAACCGCTGGCCAAATCGTCGGCCAAATCGATGGGTGCAGCCTGAACCGTTAGGATCAATCGGGTACGACCACCTATATTTCTGAAATTGCCTTCATACCAATACACATTATCGTTATCCTGATTACTTGTTAAGGCTTGAATGAGTAATAAGGAATCTGTCATTAAACCTTCACCGCGATCAAATAACTGATGGAGTTCCAGAAAGTCTTCTTTTGTTTCATCAATATCCATCAATGCTTCCCGCAGTTTACGTACTTGATTCCGTACCGAGTGAAGCCCCCGATTCATTCGTTCTAAATCGGCAGATAATGGGCCGAATTCTTCGGTTAAATTCGCAATAATGAGCTTGGTAGAATACTTGGCATTGGGATCAAACTTATATAGGCTGTTTCCTGCCATTTGATCGAAAAATTCTTTCACAGATTCTCGGCAGCTGTCAATCGTTCGGGCCAAGTCCCTTCTCATACCCTCAAACTGCGGATGGAGTCCTCCAAGAGATTTCAGTTGATTATTCCACCGAACTGAATGTGAGTGATCCGGGTCAATCCGTTCCAGAAAATACTTGAGAGATCGCTGATCTAACACAGATGTAAACTGGCGATAAGCCGCCTGGGGAATATTGTGGGCTTCATCAATAATAACGGATTGATGCTCCGGTAAAAACCCCATCCCTTCTCCCGCATCCATTCGCGCTTTTCCTTCAGATAGTAGAAGCGCATGGTTCACCACAATCAAATTGGCTTGATAAACCAATTTTCGCAATGGACCAAAAAAGCACCCGCCATACCGAGAACAAATAGGGGACGTACAAAATCCCGGTTCGCTTTGAACCAACGCCATGAGTCGATATGTAAATCCATTGGTGAACCCCGGACATTCATCCATATCTCCCGTTTGGGTCCATTCCAGCCAAACCATGAGGGGAATCAGGTACATGGCTTCCTCCCCATTCAACATTTTATCCGCACCGCCAATGAGCCAATTTAATCGAGACTTACATAGATAATTACTCCGTCCTTTCATCACCACCGCCTGTACAGATGAATCGATGGCATGGGTTAGTCGAGGTAAATCCTTGTTAAACAATTGATCCTGTAGGTGTTTGGTGTAGCAGGAAACAATGACCGGGCCATCATCAGGATGGGTCAGGTTATACTTAATGGCAGGAAATAAATAGGCCATACTTTTACCCAATCCAGTCCCCGCCTCCGCGATGCCAATCCCCCCGGGACTGGTCAGAATGTCATCCACAAATTGACTGAAATAAGCTTGGTTTGGACGATCTTCGTATGCTTCATAGGATTGATCTAAATCACCATCTGGACCAAAGACTTCCGTGCTATTTCGATTAGAAATGTCTTTTTTCCCTTCATGAATAAAGACGTTGATATTGGTCGGTTTCTGAATTTTGGATTCGGTAAGCCCATTTTTTAAATCACCCGTTTTGGTGAGTGCATTTGCCAAATTAATAAATAGCTCTTTGTTATGAACTTGAAAGGGTTTGAGTAAGGCTACTATTCTGGAAATAAGATCCAGACTATAACTTGATGCTTCTTCAATGAGCTCCACAAAAATTTGTCCACAATTTTCTGTGTCTGATTCCGCCCGATGAGCCCCTTCTGTGGATAAACTAAAATAATCCGAAACTGCACTCAAATTATGGGCCGGCTGAAAATATAGCATTCCCCGCGATAATGTGAGTGTATCGTAATATTTCCGATCAGGAAGTTTCTTGTCATGGCGGTCTGCCATGGCCTCTAAATAGGCAAGGTCAAATGGCGTATTGTGTGCCACAATAGGTATATCCTCCATAAACTGAAAGAATTCATCTATGA
>ENA-ORXI01003632-ORXI01003632.1-sediment-metagenome-genome-assembly--contig:-NODE-3632-length-10250-cov-26.277598_pt1 | contig 10250 bp, 6 predicted proteins | sample MGYA00237861_ERZ511468 | MGnify/ENA primary metagenome ERZ511468 (study PRJEB26299, sample SAMN06266213) | sediment metagenome | isolation source: Hudson Canyon methane seep mesocosm | place...
ACAGCCGTGTAGCAAAGTTGCGTAGCACACGGATGTGCAAGTGTCGCTCGAAGCAGGATGCTGGTTGCGACCGTAGCTTGCTATGCGCCTATCGCTACACGACTGAAGACAAACAAAAACTCTGCCCAATAATGGATGATTATTTATTTCCAACTCCCTAAGTTTTTTTATGAAAGTCAAAAAGAAGGAATTGGAGATTATTTTTGGGATTCTTTAATTTTAGATATCGAATCTTTAATAATTTATGGTGGTGTTCATCCAGTGGTTTTTAATTATTATCGAATGTATTCAAAACGATTCCCTTTAAGCTTGATCCTTTTTCTTGACAGACAACTAACGCTAAAATATAAGACTGCAAATGAATTTTGAAAAATATGCCCCCAGTTCAGCTAATGAAGTAAAAAAACTTTTCACAAGTGTCTTTTCGGATTCTGAAGGTCAAGCTGAAGGCGAGCTTATTGGTAACTTAGCGTTTGAATTGCAAGAAACGACAGACCTAAAAGATATATTTGGTTTTATTGCAAGAGATAACAATATTCTTATAGGCTGTATATTTTTCACACGCTTGGCGTTCGAAAATAAAATCAATGCGTTTATTCTGTCCCCAGTTGCAATTGCAACACAGTATCAAAAACAGGGTATAGGTCAGGAGCTAATCAAATTTGGTGTAAATCATTTGAAAAAGAGTAATGTAGAATTGCTTTTTACATACGGTGACCCAAATTACTACTCAAAGGTTGGCTTTAAATATATTTCTGAAAGCATTGCAAAAGCACCTTTAAAACTTACTTATCCAGAGGGGTGGTTAGCACAGTCACTTGTCAGTAAAACAATAGAACCAATAAGTGGCAATTCAACATGTGTTAGTGCATTAAATAATCAGCAATATTGGTAAAATCGCACCTAATTCAGTTTATACACGTGGAAAAACGATTCATGTTGATGCTGAGTGGAGATCTGCGCCACAATATCTGCAACCTTTCTATCTACAGTGAATAACTAAATATCCCTATGATTCAACATGAAGTTTTAGCTATACTTAAAGTACATTCAGCATTCTTTACTAGCTTGATTCATGGCGTTACCCATTGGCAAACTGTTGAACGCAATGGTCATTATTTAGCCAAATTTAATCATGCTGATAAAAAAGTAATTTCTTATTTCGCTTACTTTCATGATTGTATGCGTGAAAACGAATGCGAAGATTTAAGACATGGCCTCCGAGGAGCTCAATTCGCTGAGAAGTATAGGCAAATAATTGATCTTACAGATATTCAGTTTAAACAACTTACTGATGCTTGCAAGGGTCACACTTATGGTAAAAGACCCGAATGTGTAACAATAAATACTTGCTGGGATGCTGATAGATTAGATATTGGCCGTGTTGGTATTAAGCCTAACGCCAAGTTTTTACACTCAATTGAAGCAAAGCGAATTGCTGACTTTAATGACTTCTCCGTATTGCTGTCTTAGTTAAAGACTGAATTATAATTAAACAAGGATTAAACACATTTTAAAAACTGGTTCATATTTTGCTGTTAGCTCAATATTTGATACATGAACTATCCGTTTTAACCTTTGATACCACCTTCACCAATACACCTCCTTTCCCTATCTACTATCTATTTGAGTATATTCCCTGTTTTTATCGATTAATTATTCTATTAACTTGACCATTATTAAAAAGCAGCAGACCATATAGTTGCAACGGTAAGTTCTGATATACATTTTAGGAGAAAATCTCATGAAAAAGATATCAGGATTACAATTTAATAAAAAAACAAAAGAATGGAGCATTGATAAAAGAATAAAAAACCATGGGCGCATTAGAAAGCGTTTAAAAGCCAAGTCTTTTGAAGAAGCAGAAGTTGAGTTCTATAAAACTATTGCTGAATTGCAAGAAAACGTCCAGAGAAAGCAAGATGGAATAATGACATTCGGTGAGGCGGCTGCCCGTTATGTTATAGAGTCAACAAAGCGAAGTATTGCACGGGATATTGTGACGGTTAGTAGTGTGCATAACTATATTTCTGACCTGCCGTTATCTAATATACACATGGGCACGTTACAGCCTTTTATTGAGGCAAGGCGTAAGGCGGGTATCAGAAGTAGCACTGTTAAACGGGACCTTGCTGTGATTCGTCGAATTTTAACATTAGCAGCACGATCATGGAGAAACACAGATGGACAACCTTTTTTAAACTGTCCACCATTACTCGAAATGCCTGACTGGGAAGATTCGGCTACTCCGTATCCTCTAGATTGGGAAGAGCAGCAGCGATTGTTTGAAGCGTTACCTGATCATTTAACCGTTATGGCTTTATTTGCTGTAAATACAGGATTAAGAGAGCAGGGTGTCTGTTGGTTGCGCTGGAGTTGGGAGGTGAAGATACCTGAGCTGGGTTCAAGTATATTTATTACGCCTGCTCGAAAAAAGAAATATGCTGACGGAATGTGGACGGGTGAAAAAAATAAGGAAGACCAAATTGTGGTATTAAATCGAATTGCAATGGCTGTTGTTGATGAGCAAAGAGGAAAGCATGATGAGTATGTTTTTCCATATAGAGGTAGGCGAATTACACGCATTCATAACACTGCATGGAAAAACGCATGGAAAAAATCTGGACTCCCCGCTTCCTCTGAATATAACAGAGGGCCTCACAATTTGAAGCATACATTTGGAAGGCGACTGAGAAATGCAGGTGTGCCTCTTGAGACGAGAAAGGTCTTGTTACACCATACTAACGGTGACATCACGACTCATTATTCACCTGCTGAAGTATCTGAATTGTTGGAAGCTGTTGAGCGAATTGTTGATCAAAAGCCTTCTCAAATTCTAAGGCGTATTGAATGACCACAATAAAAAGTTACCACAAAAGTTACCACAGCGAATTTCAGGCATAAAAAAAGCAGTTCAGAATAAACTGTAACTGCTTAATTTATATTAGTTTTGTTGGTGGGTCCTGCGAGATTCGAACTCGCGACCATCGCATTAAAAGTGCGGTGCTCTACCAGCTGAGCTAAGGACCCTAACAAAGAACGGCTATTATAAAGAATTTTACGGGTTGTGCAAGTGTTTTTTTAAAATAAGTGCTTTTAGCGTAAAGTTTCTCCTCGTGCTAGCTTTGGTAATTTTCCATCAAGGCCAATAGCCATGCGTGTTACTTTGTTTTTTGCGGGTTTTAATCTCTCAGCTAAGCCTAGCCCTAAGTTTCTAAAAAACTTAATGGGAAGTAGGTCGTTGCTAAATACTCTGTAAAAGGCGTCCATGACAGTCATCATTTTTAAGTTTTCATTTCTACGCATTTTTTCGTAGCGCTTTAAAACAGTAGAACTGCCAATATCTTCATTATTGGTATGTGCTTCGACCAGCACTTCTGCAAGCGCTGCGGCATCTAATAAGCCAATATTAACGCCTTGTCCCGCCAGAGGGTTTATCATGTGCGCTGCATCACCTACCAACGCTACGCCTTCTTTAATGTATTGCTGTGCGTGTTGGCGCTTTAGTGGGAAGCTTGCTATTCCCAGTACTTGCTTAACTTTGCCCAGGCAGTCGGGGAATGTGGCTGTTAATTCGGTAATTAATGCTTCGTTCGATAAGGTTTTTAAACGCCTTACTTCATCTGCTGAGTTGTACCAAACGATAGAGCCATGGTTTCCTGTTAAGGGTAAAAAAGCTTGGGGTCCGCTGGGTACAAAGCGTTGCCAGGTAATGTCTTGTTGCTCGTAATCTGTTTCTATATAAATGACTAGGGCATGCTGCTTGTAATCCCAACTAGTTACGCCTAATCCTACGGTTTGTCTTACTCTGGAGTTGCCTCCATCAGCGGCAACTAATACCTTTGCTTGCAGTTCGGTACCGTCATCTAGTTCTAAATGTGTTGGTTCGGATGCTGAGTAGTTGATTTTTGTAATGCTTGCAGGGGCTAGTAGTTCAATGTTTTTAAACTCTGCCAGTCTGTCAAGTAATGCTAGTTGGGTGATCCTGTTTTCAACTATAAAGCCAAGTTCTGGTAGCTTAAGGTCGTCACTATTGAACTCTGTGTCTCCGGCTGTTTCCCAGACTCTCATTCGTTTAAATGGGCAGAGTCTGCGACTTGCAATGCCATCCCATGCGCCAACGCTGGCTAAAATGTTTTTAGATGCTTGGCTCAGTGCGGAAACTCTTAGGTCGTGCGTTTGTTCTTTTTTAAATGGTTCGGGAATGCTTTGTTCAATCACGGCAACCTTTAAGTTGCTTTCTCCAAGGCAACAGCCAATGGCTGCCCCGACCATTCCGCCACCGACAATAACTACGTCAAATTCTTTTTTCATATTATTTTTATCAATATATTCAATCGATTGAAAGTCTCTAGAGCATGATCTTGTTATTCTTAAATTCAAGTGCAGCAATAAACAGCCAGAATGACAAATATCCCCGCTTTCTGTTACAATTGAAAAGTTTCGCTGATTGAAAATTCAGCTATATTAAAAATTATTTGCGGTCAATCGGGGTCTGAGACGTATTTACTGACTCTAACATGCAATAAGCAAAAAAACCATAGTGACTGCAAGACATTAAATAACGATAAGGATCGGGATAGAGATGATAAAAAATTCCCTAAAAAACCAAACAGCTGAAATGCTTTATGATGAAAATTTATCACAAGATAGTTGTGGTGTTGGCTTTATTACCCATAAAGAAAGCAAACAGTCCCATGATCTACTGATAAAGTCTCACGAAGCACTTTGCACTATTCCGCATCGAGGTGGAATGAGTGCTGAAGGGATTGGCGATGGCGCGGGTGTAAATATTGATCTGTCACTCAAGTTTTTCCGTAAAGAAACCGGTATTGCTGATCTTGAGCTTGGGCAATTTGGTGTGGCTAACTTTTTTTATCCTGAAGACCATGCAAAATATGATGGAGCTGCTACCGAACTAATTGAAAACCACTTAAAGGAATTCAATTTACCTCTTATTGAATTGCGTAATATCCCCGTTGATAACAGCGTTCTTAATGAGGCTTCAGTTAAGGCACAATTACCAATTAAACAGTTTATTTTTGGTAGACCTGATTTCCTAAAAGATGCAACGCATGATGAATTTGAAAAACATATTCAGGTTGCTTTGTTAACGATTGAAGCGGAAGGCTTTAGTCGTCATGAATTAGATGGATTTTATCCTTTATCCATGAGTTCTCGTACTCAAGTCTATAAAGGTCGTCTAAATTCATTTGAAGTGATCCCTTATTTTACTGATCTTTATGATGTTGATCATGAAATTAGTACTTTGTTTTTCCACACTCGATTTTCAACCAATACTGCGCCAGCAACCATGATGGCTCAGCCATTCCGGTATATGGCTCATAATGGTGAGTTAAATACGGATAAGAAAAACAGATTGAGTGAAAATGCAATTGCCAGACAAAATAACAAAGAAGTTGTTTTTCCTTGTGGGCAATCTGACTCGGGACGTCTTGATCAAACATTGACTCGTCGTATTAATGAAGATGATTTAGATATTGTCACTGCTATTTTGGCGATGATGCCACCTGCCTGGGAAAATGACACGTCATTATCTGATGATGTGCTTGCCATGCTGGAATATTTTAGTCTCTACGAAGAAAAAAATGATGGACCAGCGGCTATTATTTTTAATGATGGTATTCGTGTGGGTGCTCGTCTTGATCGCTTAGGCCTTAGACCTTTGCGTTCTGTTGAAACAACAGAGTATCTTGCTGTTATGTCTGAAGCAGGCCAAATTGATTTTCCTGCGGAAACTGTTTTAAAACGTGGACGAATTGAAGCAGGTGGGATGCTTTATTTTGATCATAGTACGGGTGAGGCATATGACAGTCATCAAGTTATGGATCGTTTGGCCCAAGAGATAGACTACAAAGCGTTATTAGACCAAAAAGCAATTCATATTGCTGATTTAGAATCGGTTAGTCTTTCGGATCTTGATAACGAACACGCATTTAATATAGATCAACGCCATACAGCCTATTCACTTAACCAAGAAAGCTTTAAGTTTTTATTGGATCCTATCTTAAGTGTTGGTCTGGAAAAAGTATCGGCAATGGGGTATGGGCTTACACCCAATGCATTGTCAAAAGCAGAAGGGGGCATGTCGCGTTACTTTAGCCAACGATTTGCACAAGTGACCAATCCACCGCTTGATTCATTGAGAGAAAGTGATGGTATGACTTTGCGTGTTGCCTTAGGTGCAAAGCCGACGTTTTCTCCGCAAGAAAGCAAGCAGTTAGTTATTGATTCACCTATTTTACAGCGCACGCAACTGGAACGAATCCGGCTGCAAAATACGGTTAGTCATATTACTTTAGACTTTCTTTATACGCCTGATCATGACGATGCGAAAAATAATGAAATAGTATTAGAAAAAGCCTTGTTAGATGTCTGTCTTCAGATAGAAGAGGCGGCTAAAAATAATACAGGTATTATTATCTTAAGTGATGTAAAAATCAGCAAAGATAAAGCAGCGATCCCTGCATTATTAATGATCTCAGCAGCCAATCAACATTTAACAAAGCTGGGCTTACGATTTAATTCGTCGATTATTTTAGAGACGGGGCAGGCGGCCAGTCCACATGATATTGCAACTGCTTTAGGGTTTGGTGCTTCAGCTATCTGTCCGGTTAGTGTACATAATCGTGTGATTACTCATTTTAGTGATGAACAGTCACAGCAAAATGCATTGGATAATTTTCAAAAAGGCATAGCCAAGTCATTAATGAAAACCATGGGTAAATTTGGTTTATGTACTGCTGAAAGTTATATTGGCGGTGAGTTTTTTGAATCTAATTATTTAGATACGGATGAACCTAAGCTAAAACCTTATTTTCCTAATATTCATTCTTCAGTCGGTGGTGTTCGTTATGCGGATATTGCTGCTAGTGCAACTGAATGGCATTTTAAAGCGGCCTCGGTTAACGAAGAAAAGGATATTCCTTTCTTGGGTTTGTTTAAAGAACGCCAGGAAGGCGCTGGACATACTTTTGGAAATACGGCGGTTAGGGAATATATCAATATGACTGATGAGGATATTTTATATATCCCTCAGAATGCTGATAATAAAGCTGAAAAAGTAAGTGACACCGCTTACCTTGATTTCGGTTATGAAAAACGTTCAGCTGAGCAAATTGATAACTTTGGTATCACGCCTGCTTATAGAAACTTTTGTAAAGGTCTTTATTTAGAAAGAGATAGCCGACCTGCGGCGCTTCGCGACATCATGGCTTTCCCTGTTGATATCCGAAATGCTAAAACGTCTGAAGATTTTGATACTTTATTAAATAGTCAAAATTTAAGAGGGAATAACAATTATTTAATTCTTGGTTTACAGGTTAAAAGTGAAAATGCTGTTGCCTTTAAATTGTCATTTACTGAGAATTCTTCAACAGAACGTTTGAATGCACTGGCTGAGCATTTTAAAAAGCGATTTGCTCAGGAAGATTTTAATTTAAGCGTTGATAGTGACTGCATTTCTATTCGTATTAGTGATACAGCCAGTTTGCTCAATAATTATCTTAATTTAATACAAGCAGCTCGTACGCCTATTAATTTAAAAGAGGTGCAAGGTGCTCATGAGATTACCGCTTCATTAGCATCAGGAGCGATGAGTCATGGTGCGTTATTGTCAGAAGCTCACGAAGCCGTTGCACAAGGTACTAATATTGCCGGTGCTTTAAGTAATTCGGGTGAAGGTGGTGAACATTCAAGCCGTTTTGGAACGATCCGATCAAGTAAAATCAAACAGTTTGCTTCAGGCCGTTTTGGTGTTTGGGCGGGTTACCTTGCTGATCCTAATATTGAAGAAATCGAAATTAAAATTGCTCAAGGTGCTAAGCCGGGAGAGGGTGGTCAATTACCTGCCGCAAAAGTATCCGTTGAAATTGCATCCTTAAGAGGGGGTACACCTAAGGTTGAACTGGTGAGTCCTCCGCCACATCATGATACCTACTCGATTGAAGATCTGGGGCAGTTGATTCATGATGCGAAAGCGGCTCGGGTTAAAGTGGTTGTTAAGCTGGTGTCGTCAGAAGGTATTGGAACAATCGCTGTCGGTGTCGCTAAAGCGGGTGCTGATGTGATTAACGTTGCCGGTAATACGGGCGGAACCGGTGCTGCGGCAGTGACTAGTTTGAAAAATACCGGTCGTTCACCCGAAATTGGTATTGCAGAGGTTCATCAAGCGCTGGCTGCAAATGGTCTGCGCGATAAAGTCGTTTTACGTTGTAGTGCTGCACACCAAAGTGGGCTTGATGTTGTCAAGTCAGCTATTTTGGGTGGTGATTCATTTGAATTCGGTACCACAGCATTAATGATGCTTCGTTGCGTGATGGCGAAAAACTGTAATATTCGCTGTCCTGCTGGTTTAACCACAGTACACGAAGAGTTTAAAGGTGACCCGCGCGTATTAGCCCAGTATTTTATGAATCTGGCACATGAAGTTAGAGAGATACTTGCCAGTTTAGGTTATACCAGTCTGGCTGAGATTCGAGGCCAAGCAGATTTATTACATTTAATTGATCATCCAACGATGGTTGGTCAATTAGATTTTACTCGCCTGCTTGCTCAAGTTGATGAGGTTAAAATTAATAACCCTGTCTATTTGGAAGCTGATTTCAGTATTGATGACCAAATTATCGAACAAATTAAAACACCATTAATTGATGGTGAAATAATGATTGTCGAAGGTGGAGAATTTAAACTGAACAATCGCCATAAAACAGTGGGTGGTCAAACAGCAATCGACATTGAGCGACTATTGGCTTATGAAATTAGTGAAGAACAAGCCAGCGACTCAAAACTTATTTACACCAACCAGCATGGTCGTCGTTACTTAGCGCCGGACAGCGTTACCATTCGCACATCGGGTTCTGCTGGACAAAGTTATGCGGCATTTAATAATGACGGTATGCGTATGGAGCATACCGGTACTTGTAATGATGGAGTGGGTAAAACAGCCTGTGGTGGAACGATCATCGTTAATTCACCGGGTGGCGGCGCTAAAGTAGCGGGCGAAAATGTACTGATTGGTAACTTTGCTCTTTTTGGTGCAACCGGTGGTAAAGCCTTTATTAATGGTGAAGCGGGTGACCGTTTTGCTGTGCGTAATTCAGGTGCAATGGCTGTTGTTGAAGGCGTAGGTGACTTTGCCTGTGAATACATGATTAACGGCGCAGTGCTTAATCTGGGTGATTTTGGTAAAGGGTTTTGTACGGGGATGTCAGGAGGTAACGCTTATCAATATGATCCTGATAACCGACTAGAAAACTTGTATGACACAACTTCGGTTGAAATTCGGAGCCTGAGCGAAGAAACTGAAACGTCTAAAGCTCACGAGCAATTTATTTTATCGATGCTGGATCAGCACATTGAATATACTCGTTCAATTATCGCTAAGAAAATTCTTGCTAACTGGGAGACTGAGCGTAAGCATTTTAAATTTGCTGTGCCTTTATGGTTGTATAAAACACAAACTGCTGAATTTTTGAGCAAATCATTAGATAGAAAAGCAATGATTGAAGAGCTGTCTATCGATTATGCACAACAACAAATTTCATTAGTTAAAACAGCCTATAAAACAGGCGAGGCTTTATTTGATGGTGCGATTCCTGACTATGGCAAAACAGATACCGCATTAACCTTTAAGTTGATCAATAGCTTTTCTGTCATTAATGCAGCTCAAAACATTGCTAAAAATCAATTAAATAAATCAGGACAGTCCGCTATTTCGGATCTGCAAATCAGTCAACAAGCTGAAAAGTTGATTATGGAACGTCCACGTAAGATTCAGGATAGTTTAGTCAAAACAAATAGAGAAGCTTATAGCAACTATAGCGATGAACAACTTGCGGCTCTTTTGGCAGATAAACGTCTGAATGATTATAAAACGGCAATGATTCAACGTGATGTGCAAAGTATTTATTCCATTGGTTCTACTGCCTGGATTATTGAACAGCATAATAATAATCAACAAGCGTTGGCAGATGTTGCCAGTATTGAAGAATACATTGCAGGTTTAACCAGTCTGGATATTGTTCAAACCTTATTAGATGAAGAGGAAGTTGCCTAAGAAGCTCTTTTTTTGTAGTTTTTACTAAAAAATAAAGGTATGTAGAGTGGGTTAAGGTCTGCTCTACAAAAAAAACCAACAAATAGTTATCAATTTATGAAAACACCAAATATTCCACAAAACGCTCCATACAGTGATACCCAACGTGCATGGCTGGGTGGTTTTTTTGCTG
>ENA-ORXI01003635-ORXI01003635.1-sediment-metagenome-genome-assembly--contig:-NODE-3635-length-10245-cov-3.765244_pt1 | contig 10245 bp, 9 predicted proteins | sample MGYA00237861_ERZ511468 | MGnify/ENA primary metagenome ERZ511468 (study PRJEB26299, sample SAMN06266213) | sediment metagenome | isolation source: Hudson Canyon methane seep mesocosm | place: USA:Hudson...
AATACATTGGTAGTACAGAGGCAAGTAGTACCCGCAAGTGATAATCAAATTATGTGGCAATTTCACAAAAATGGAACATATCATATAGTATCTACAGAATATTCTGGTCCTTATGGCGGTTCTGAGATGACTTTAAAAAATGCAGTTGAAGTTATTGGATGTAAAGAAAATGATAAATATGCAATGTTGGAGAAAAAATAATGGGTTTTATTAGAACATTAATATATGGAAACGAGGGTGGATTAAAAACAGATGGTTTAACTCCCACTCAAAAAGTAACACTACGAGCTGTTATTGTTGGTGTATTATATTATGGTTTATGTGCTATTGAGGGTATGTTAATGAGAGCACATGCTGTTTCACCTATACCATTATTAGAAGAAAATAGTCATTACTTCTCTGTAATGACCGTACATCCAATTGTTGGAATTTTTGGGTCAACGTATCTTATTGTATTTGGTGCATTTACTTTTTTAGTACCTCATTTAATGAATAAACCTTTATATAGTGTGAAACTTGCAAATGTAACTTGGATGTTAATTGCAGGAGGCGCTCTCATGTCATGGTTGGGTGGATTTATATTTCATTATGCCCCTTTATATACCTTATATTGGCCTTTACCTGTTGACTTTAAACAATATGATGCAATTGGTGGCTTGGTATTTATCTTGGGTGTTGCTCTTATTATGGTTGGAACACTTGGGTTTATATACAATATATTTGCAACAGTGTTTTATACAGAAGAAGGACATGAAAAAAGAGCGATTAAGCCGCTTATTATTTCAGGTCTTGGAATTGATGGGTTTTTAAATATCTGGTACAAAATGACAGGAAGAGAACCCTATTCAAAAGAACCAGCTGTTAGTTTACCTGTGGTTGCAATTTTTAGAGGAACTATAGATACCTTTTTGGATGCGCTGGTAATTTTAACATGTGGTATTTTGATTTTAATTTATATAATTGGAGATTTATCAGGGTTACCTATGGACTATACTGCTGTTAATGCTTTGTTATACAAAAACTTTTTTTGGTGGGGCTTGGATTTAATTGCTGATGGATTGGTATTGATTTATGTTGCAGGGACTTGGTATTTATTGGCTATGTTAATTACGGGTAAAAAACTGTATATGCAAAATATTGCAAGAGCTGCACTTTTACTAGAACTAATTGTTTCATGGGCTGTATGGTCACACCATTTATTAGGAGATCAAGGGCAACCCAATATGATGAAACTAATTTCTGGTGAGATGGTTACTGCATTTGAGCTTGTAACTCAAGGAATTGCAGTGTTTATAACACTTGTAACTTTGTGGAGTGCTCGACCGCTTAAAATGACAATGCCGTTAAAATTTTTACTCGCTGGTATTTTAGGTTTTATGTTAGCAGTTCCAGCTGGAATTTTACAAGCAGATATGGGACTAAATAGAGTTTTACACAATACCCAATGGATAGTTGGGCCTCATGTTCATGTTGCAATTTTAGTTGGTCTTACCATGACACTTTATTCTGCGATATATATTTTGTGGCCAACATTAACAAATGATGTGAAAATATGGAGTAATAAATTAGCAAACTTTCACTTTTGGGGACAGTTAATAGGTGGAATTGGAATGGGAGCTTTCATGGGTATGGCTGGAATGGATGGAATGTTACGAAGAACATTGTATCTAAATGGTGAATATGAAACCTATATGATGTTAGCGGGTCTTTGTGGAGCACTTCTTCTTGCTGCTTGGTTTGCATTTTTATTTAATGTAATTATGAGTATCGGAGTTCGTGGTTTAATAGGGGTTTTCTTACCATCAAAACTAAAAACAAGAGATTTAGTTCCAAAACCTCAAGAGGTTTAAAAAGTAAATATTGAGACAAATGGACGGTGAAATTCGAACACTGTCCATTTACGGTTAACTTTTACAATTTAAGGAGAAACATTGATTGACTTACAAAAAGTATCAAAACAAATAAAAGATGATTGTTTATATAATACCATCCTTTTTCAGATGCAAGAAGACTTAGGTGAAACATTAGAATATGCGCAAATAGAAGAGTTGTTGATGTCTAGTACAAAATATCTTCAAGAATACAAAGATATCAATAGATACAGCGAATTATCAAGTATTCAAGCAATTGAGCTAGAAATAACTCAAGACGACAAAAAAAGCTGCCAAGATGTTAAAAAAGATATAAATAAAAATATGAGAAAATTAAAGGCATTAGAAAATTTTTCAGTAGATTCAACCTACAGTGCTTATGAGATTTGGATTGGAAGTGCTGGAATTATGGTTATATTTATGACCCATAATATTATTGCACTGTTTTCAGAATTGTACAATACTCATGGAATATATGTTTATACCTCTTTTGTTATGATTTTAGGTTTAACTTTGTGGGGATATATTAAAATTAAGAAAAACCATGAACAACAGCATATATTATATAATGGTTTATATAAAAAAACTGAAGAAATAATTGATAATGCGTTTGCAAAAAACTATATTACAAAAGAACAATTATACGGCAATAATTAGAAATTTAATTCATCAAATAAAACAGTACATGACAATTGGGAGCCTTTTTCTTTTTACTTTAATTTAATTATTAAGCGGTTTTCATAATATTGAGATGTATTGTTTTTACTTGATATGAATTAAGGACATTAAATTTACTTTTTGCTAAAATACACTATCTTAACGTAAGGGTGGCGTATGAGCTACTTCCCAACTTTTTTAAAGTTTGACAATAAAAGAGTACTTATCATTGGTGGTGGTAAAATCGCAAATGATAAATTAACACATTTGTTAGAATTTACAAAAAAAATCGCAATAATAACGCCTACTGTATCAACTGAGATGTCAACAATAATTAATCAAAATTCACTTCACTTGGATAAACGTTCATACGAGGTTGGTGACATTGAAAATTATGATGTTGTGGTATGTGCAATTGATAATATACCTTTACAACAAAGTATTTTTGAGGAATCAAGAAAATACAGATGTTTATACAATTGTGTAGATATTAAAGAATGTTGTGATTTTATTTTCCCTGCTTACATTAAAAAGGGAGATTTAACCGTTGCAATTTCAACAGCGGGTGGTTCTCCTGCTTTGACTAAACAGTTAAGAATTTATTTTGAAAAAGTTATTCCTGATTCAGTAGTGAATTTTTTAGAAGAAATGAAGGACTACAGAAAAACGATGCCAAAAGGTAAACAAAGAATGGAATTTCTTGAATCAAAAGCAAAAAAATATTTAAATACATGGAGTAACAAATGAGTAAAAAAACGTCAAACCTATTACTATTAGGATTCTTTATAGGTTTTATAATTATTGGTGGAATAGCTTTAAAGGACAGCATGCCAGATGCAAAAGATAAAAGAGTTTATGCTGCGTTAAAACCTTTTATGCCTTATGAGTTAGAAAAGAGAATTGGTGGCTTTTATATAGTTACAAAACGAACAGGTGACAAAGAGAAACCACCTGCAACTGAAGTGATGATCAGACTTGATGAACTAGAAAAAGAGTGGGGACTAGCACACTTAAAACTTGAAGGTGACAATCTGCTTATTTTAGATGATACCAAAAAAGTAATCAATCAAATAAAACTCAATGACCATCTTGAAATAAAATGGGCACAAACTTTTTTTGGAATAAAATAAATGGACAGTTTCTTTTTTAATACAGTTAACAATCGTTCATATAATGCAACGCAACTGTATAAAAAAGAAAGTGAATATATAAACAGAGTAGATATATCAAATGGGTTGGTTTTTTTTGATATATCTTTGTTAGAAAAGTTTAAAAGAAGTCTTAAAATAAATAACTTTGATAGAATGTCTATTATTACAGTTGTGTTAAATGGTTCTGTAGAGATTACAGATCTTGCTACTTCAAAGCAGTTTAAATTAACGAAAAATAGTACAGCTGTTTTTTGTTCCTCAAAACAAAACTTACAGATTGATATTGATAAAGATACAAAAGCTTTTGTACTTTTTATTTCCGATTTTTTTCTAAAAAGGTACTTACTTGATAACAGCGAAGAGGTTATTGATTATATTTACGATTTACTGCAAAGCGAAAATTCACTAAAAGAAGTATCTACTATCCATATTGATGCTTTAAGTGAATATTTAATTAAAGAAATAATAACTGCAAGTAATAATAACAGCTTAATGAAAAGTATAAAAACCGAGCATAAAACGTTAGAGTTTTTAATTCATAGGTTTAATCAAATTAATTTAAATATTCCTTTAATTGCTAACAAAGAAGAAATAGAAATTGCACAAAAAGCAAAAAATATACTGGTGCAAAATCTTCAAGACACACCAACTATTAAACAACTCGCTCGAAAATGTGCCACGAATGAATTTAAATTAAAAAATTATTTTAAAAAAGTTTTTCAAACTACAATATACACGTATATTCAAAAAATTAAAATGGAAGAAGCAAATTTACTCTTAAGAGACAAATATTTGAATATTGGAGAAATAGCATCAAAAGTAGGTTATAAACACCAGGGTAATTTTTCTGCTTTATTTTATAAAACGTATGGAGTTTATCCAAAAGATTTACTGAAAAGATAGTTTCAAATTACATTATACTTATTAAAATTAATTAAGTATTAATATTAAGTTTTAATTTTGTATAATCATGAGATTATAATGTTTATGTAAAAAAATAACTAAAAGATTGCTAATGAATTATGAAATTTTAAAGACTCTAACCATATTATATGTTGAGGATGAAATAGAATTACAAACTGAAGTTAAATATAATATTGCTCCTTTTGTAAAAGAAATAATAACAAAAGATAATGGACAAGAAGCTTTTACTTATTTTAAAGATAATCAAAACAATATTGATATGATAATAACAGATATCTTAATGCCATATAAAAATGGAATTGATATGGTGAACGAAATAAGAGAAATTAATTACGATATACCTATTATTTATACTACTGCTTTTAATGACAATGAATTTCTACTTAAAACTGTTGGACAATCTATTGATGCATATATTCTAAAGCCAATTGATTTAGAATCATTAATAAAAGGAATGGTTAAGGCTTCTACTAAAGTTGAAAATGAACGATTAAAGTCTAGATTACTAGAGTCAAATACTAAACTAGAAGAAGATGTATATATTAAAAGTGACGAGTTGGAAAGAAAAAACGCTGAGTTATTAAAGCAGTTGTATATGGATGCTTTAACAGGGCTTCAAAACAGAAAAGCTTTGAGAGAAGATTTGGAAAAATGTGAAAATCCAATCGTAGCGATTTTTGATATAGATCAGTTTAAAGGAATCAATGACTTATATGGAATTGATGTAGGAAATGCTGTTTTAATTAAAATTGCAAATATTATATCTTTGTTAACCAACGAACATGCAAAAGTATACCGAACAGGATCAGATGAATTTATAACACTACAAGATAGTAAATTATATACCCATGATTATGAAAAAAATATTAAAAATATAATTACCAAAATAAACAGTGCTTCGTTATATTTAGAAGAATATGATATATCCGTATACGTTGATGTCACAGTGGGAATTGCGCATGATTGTGAAAACTGCTTAGAAAAGGCTGATATAGCACTATGTGAGGCTCAAGAAACACACCTTCCATATCTAATGTACAGTGATGATCTAAATCTTGATAATAAATATGAAAATGACATTAAATGGACTGAAATAATAAGAGAAGCTGTTGCAAAGAAAAAAATTGTTCCTTATTATCAACCAATAGTTGATAAAGACCGAAATATTATTAAATATGAGAGTTTAATGAGGCTTATTAATAAGGATGAAGTCGTATCTCCTTTTTTCTTTTTAGATATTTCAAAAAAAGCAAAATTTTATTCTGTTATGATGAAAATGATTATAGAGCAGACTTTTAAAGTTATTAAAGAATATAAAAAAGATATTACTATAAATCTGTCTATTCAAGATATTTATAATAAACAAATGGTTAACTATATTAAAACACAACTCATAGAGTTGCAAATTGCGCAAAATGTAATTTTTGAGATCACTGAATCTGAAAGTATTAATGATTATGATAAAGTTCATCAATTTATCATTGAAGTAAAAAAACTTGGATGTAGAATTGCGATTGATGATTTTGGAAGTGGTTATTCAAACTTTTCATATATTTTAAAGTTACAACCAGATTATTTAAAAATTGATGGATCACTAATAAAAGACATCCATACAAATAAAAATTCTTTAGTTATTACTAAAACAATTGCAGAGTTTGCTCAGCGACTAAATATTAAAACAATTGCAGAATATGTGCATAATGAAGAAGTATTTGAAATATTAAAAGAGCTCAATATTGACTCATTTCAGGGGTTTTATTTTTCAGAACCCAAAGAGTCACTCTAAAGTTAGAATGGCAATGTTCCAACCATTAAACTTCACCAAAAAATATATACTCGCGTTATCGCTTATTGCATTGTTATCAATTTTGGCATATTTTAATTTGAATCATTTGATTAACAAACAATCAAATGATGGAGAAATTATTAATATGAGTGGGAAACAAAGAATGTTATCTCAAAAAATTGCACTTTTTGCTATCAATTATAAAACAGAAGAGTTAAATGAAAATGTGAAAGCAATGGAGGTAGGGCATGGTTTTTTAACTTCTTTGGTTATGAGTGATGAGGTGCAAAAAATATATTATGACAAACCAATTGAACTAGATAAAAGAGTAAAACTATATATTTTACATGGAAAAAAATTCTATAATAATAGAAATGGTAAAAGCCTTACTTATATATTAAATAACTCACAAATATTACTTAAAGACCTTGATTTTGCAGTTTCTGTGTATCAAAAAGAAAGTGAGTTAAAAGTATCAAAATTAAAAGATATTGAACTGCTACTTTTAATACTAACACTTATTATATTAGTGTGTGAGGCGTTTTTTATATTCAAACCAGTAAATACAAAAATTGCACTTAAAACACAAGCGTTAATTGATGAAAAAAACTTTTCAGACACAATAACAGAATCCAATACAAATGCTATTATTTCAGTTGGTTCTGATTTTAAAGTAAGAACATATAATAAAAGTGCAATAGATATTTTTGGTTACAGTAAAAGTGAAATGATTGGTCATGATTCCTTATTAAAAATTGTTCCCCTTTTATATCAAAATGCTCACAGAGTAGGTTTATCACAATTTTTTAAAACAGGAAAATTTAAATTTAATAATAAAGTTTTAGAATTAACAGCAATAAGAAAAAGTGGACAAACGTTTCCAATTAGAATTTCCTTTGGTACAAATGAAAGTAAAACGGATAAAATTGTTGTTGCCAATATACAAGATATTACCGATGAATTAGACAAAGATGCCAAGTTCCTACAACAGTCTAGGTATGCTGCAATGGGAGAAATGATAGGAAATATAGCACATCAGTGGAGACAACCCTTAAGTGCAATTTCTACAATCTCAAGTGGTGCTAAAATCAGAAAAATAGCCAATATTATTGATGATGACGAAATAATTGAGGTATTTGACAAAATAACAAACCATACAAAATATCTTTCACGCACAATTGACAATTTTAGAAACTTTTTTGAAAAAAGTGAAAATGAGGCTCTCTTTGACATTAAAAAAGTGGTAAGTCAAGTCATTGAATTAACGGATGCAATTTATAAAAGTAATAATATTGAAGTATTTGTTAAAATGAAAGATTCTATTTCATGTAAAGGAAATGAGGGAGAGTTATCCCAAGTATTTATGAATATATTTAACAACTCAAAAGATGCCTTAATTGAAAATAAAATTGAAAACAAAATTCTTCAACTTGAAATTGAAAAAATGCATAATAATATAATCATTAATTTCAGAGATAACGCAAATGGTATTAAGCCTGAGATTATTAATAATATATTCGAACCTTACTTCACAACAAAACACAAATCCCAAGGTACAGGGATAGGGTTATATATGAGTAAAGAAATTATAGAAAAACATTTTCATGGAATACTTAGTGTTGAAAATGAAAAATTTAAAATTAACGATATAGAGTATTTTGGTGCATGTTTTACAATTAAAATACCTATTTTTGAAAACTAATTTTGTTTGTTTTTGATATAATCAATATAAAAAAAGTAGTTAAATGAAGCAAAAAGTAGTATTAATAACAGGTGCATCTTCTGGAATGGGAAAAGAGACAGCAGTTTATTTAAGCTCTAAAGGCTACAAAGTTTATGCAGGTACAAGAGACCCCAAAAATGCTGTTGACTTACAAGCTGAAATAAAAAAACAAAAGCTAAATATTGAGATTATAAAACTAGATGTTACAAATTGGAATTGTATTGAAGAAGCGGTTAATACAATAAAAGAAAATGAAGGTAACATTGATATCCTAGTAAATAATGCAGGGTATGGATTAGTATCAAGTGTTGAAGAAGTCACAGAAGAAGAAATGATAACTCAATTTAATATAAATGTATTTGGAGTATTAAGAGTTTGTAAAGCAGTTATTCCTTTAATGAGAGAAAAAGAAGAAGGGGTAATTATAAATATATCTTCTTTTTTAGGACAAATTGGATTGCCTTTACTTACCTTTTATAATTCAAGCAAATATGCAGTTGAAGGAATTACAGATTCATTAAGATATGAATTAGATTCTTTTAATATTCGAGTTCATTCAGTGATGCCTGGATTTTTTAATACAAAATTCGCACGAGAAAACTTAGTTACAAACCTTGAGACTTTTGATCAGAATTCTCCTTATTTGGCATTGGCTTCTGGATTAGCACCTAAAATTGTGGAAGAAATAAATAGTGGAAATGATGCCGCTATTGTAGGTGAATTAATCTTTGATATCATTAATAATGATAAGTTCCCTGCTCGTGTTACAGTAGGGGATAAAGCCAAAAAATTCATTCCTATGAGAAAAGAATTAACAGATGAAGATTTTGAAAGAAGGGTAAAAGAGTATTATAAATTGTCATAATTTATTAAAAAATAATAAAATTTTGTTATAATTGCGGAAATAGGAGTTCATCGTGAATGTAAAATTAAAAGAAATTTTTTTATTTAAAGACTTACCCGACACTACAATTAGAATGATCGAAAGTTTTACAACTACATCTGTATTAAGTAAAGGTAATATCCTTTTTTATGAGGGAGATGAATCAAAATACCTTCACTTATTAAACAAAGGTATCATAAAACTATATAAAACAGCATCTAATAACAAAGAGATAATACTAAAATACTTCCATGATAGTGAATTAATAGGAGAGGTTGCCAATTTTGAGCAAATTCCTTATCCTGCTACTGCACAAGCATATTCAGATGTCACGGTTATCAAAATTGATTTTGAAAAACTAAAAGAAATTATATTCTCAAACCCTGAATTATCATTTAAAATACAATTGTCTTTGATTAAAAAGATTAAAAATTTGGAAAATATTGTTTCAACACATTTAGTACTTGATTCAAAAGAGAGAGTTGCAAAATATATTTATGAGCATGAATCAGATTTTTTTACAACAAAAAATATACTAATAGCAGAAATTTTAAATATAACCCCAGAAACACTTTCTCGAATATTAAGATCTTTTAAAAATGAAGGACTTGTAAATATGGAAGAAAAAAGTATAGATAAAGTTAAGTTAGAAAGTTATTTTTAAAAGATAGTAGGTAGAGAAAAGTAAGTAGTTGAATATTTCTAATAACTACTTACTCTTTGTTATTTATTTTTTAAAGCCACTGAAGTTTTTCTCTTAAGTTAACAACTTCACCCACAATAATTAAAGCTGGTGTTTCAATACCATGTGTTTTTTCAACAATATTTTCTAAAGTTCCAACTACGACTTTTTGGTCTTTAGTAGTACCTTTACTAATTACTGCACATAGATAGTCTTTTGGCTTCCCAATTCCCATTAATTTTCTAGAAATTTTACTTAGGTTATGAAATCCCATTAAAAAGACAACTGTTTCATTTGTAGTAAAAGAATTCCAATCAACTTGAGATACTTCTTTATTTGGCGCTTCATGTCCTGTTACTACTCTAAATGATGTTGTGATACCTCTGTGTGTTACTGGGATACCTGCATAAGCTGGTACTGCAATAGAAGATGTAATACCTGGAATTACTTCAAATTTAATATCTCTATCAAATAAATAAATTCCTTCTTCTCCTCCACGTCCAAATACAAAGTTGTCCCCACCTTTAAGTCTTACGACATTTTCATGTTTTAAAGCAGCTTGGTATAA
>ENA-ORXI01003636-ORXI01003636.1-sediment-metagenome-genome-assembly--contig:-NODE-3636-length-10244-cov-25.273434_pt1 | contig 10244 bp, 8 predicted proteins | sample MGYA00237861_ERZ511468 | MGnify/ENA primary metagenome ERZ511468 (study PRJEB26299, sample SAMN06266213) | sediment metagenome | isolation source: Hudson Canyon methane seep mesocosm | place...
CCTCTCCAGCAGGAGAGGGAGTCATTGAGTGCTATAACTCATTGTATTTTAATTGTAAAAAGTTGTGTAGATAGCTACGCCATACGGGCTACAGTATGTTCGCATTTACATTGTTTTTTCACTCCGTATTATGTAAAGGACTACTATTTAGCTAGTTGCTCTTTTTTGCTTAACATCAGTTATATAAGGGGAAACTCAATAACTGAAATTTTATTTGGCAACATCTCTAGTTTAGATAAGCATCTTATCCAAACTTATTCTTGAAGTACCATTGAATCTGTTAGAACACCCCCCATATAGAAGTATCAAGTTATTAACATGCCTGTACTGTTTTGATATCAGGCTATGTTAAAAATTAATGTGATTAAAATTTTTTACCCCTTGGGAGAAGTACCGCAATGGCAATAAAGAAAGCAGTAACAACAAAAAACGTAAAAAAGTCGAGTGTAAAAAAAGAGGCTCTTGTCATAATGAGTCCAAAAGTACAAGAAAAAGTGGTTGCAAAGCCTGTTGTTAAAAAGAAAGTCACTGCAGTAAAAGCAAGTAAAAAAACACCAGAAAAACTAATACCCAATAAACCTCTAGTTCGTGAGGAATGGGTTGCAGAAGCTGCTTATTATTTAGCTGAAGCCCGTAATTTTGTTACTGGTTATGAACAAGAAGACTGGAGTATAGCAGAACAAAAATATGAGAAAGAAGCTCTTATTTAACAAGCTTTAATTGGAATGAAAAATACAGATTAACATCACTGTACTCTTCGTTTTTTAAGGCTATGTCATCATTACATGTGGGCTTTTTAATGTTTTTGTTTTTAAAAGCCCCCTCCGAAGGGAGAGGGTTGGGTGAGGGGAAATAAAAAGCATGTTGCCAGTATTGCTTCATGCCTTTGTCAATAGTTAAGAGTCGCTGAAAAAAACCTTATTTTAACGTCTCCCCACCCAACCCTCCCCAGTAAGGGAGGGCTTTAAGAGCCCATTTGTTTTTCCACATTTAACGACATAGCCTTTTTTAATAGCCCCTATAATTAAAATTTATAACGCTATTTGATCAACTCAAAAGATAGCGTGGTCGCACAATGTACCCTACATTAAATCCTAACCCTCTCAATGCGGCTTAAAGTTCAACAGCACGAAAACCCTAGCTAACCTTCACCATCAGCCGACCTTTTCACCCTCTCTCGTGCAACACCTATCCGTGCTCTTTCGGCAATCAAGTTACCCTCAAACTCTGCTAATGTAACAAATTAAGTAAAAAACTAACTTGCTATTAGGTGTAGTCATATTAATCGATTTTTTGTAAGCTTATAAATCCAACACCTTCATGTTCAAGCGTCGTTACCTAGTCAATTAGATCTCGAATCGATCAGCCTAAAAGCCAAACTCCTTCGAGCGCTATATTTTGGCTCAAAAAATAAAGGCCATCGAAAAACTCGATGGCCTTCCCGCTTTTAATTTTCTGAAAAAGTAACTTTAGATTTCTTTGCTGCCTTTGCCGCTTTCTTTTCTTTTGCTGTTAAAAGCGGTTTCTTTTTGCTATCTTTTTTACTGTCTTGTCCTTTACTCATGATACTTTCCTCTTGAGCTAATCTTTTAAACCTAAGTCGGCTTAAGCCAACCTAAGGACTGTGGCTATGCAGTGACCTCCAGTAAAATGGACAAATCGATACATAACAATATCAGTATGGACCTATGGACGATCAATTGATAGGAATAGCTTACATTAGCTTTTATCCCTATTGCATAAGTGTCTATTATTGACGCATACTATACGTATCACGAATATTCAAAGTATCACGTGCAGCCTATAACAAGCGCTTAAAATGGAAAAATACAATTCCCTTTTAACCTGCTTACAAGACAGGAGGGACGTTTGTTTGTTGCATTTTTTCAAGGTAGGTTTAATGCCTTTTTAAAACATTTTTTCATAATTACTTTGTGTTTTCTATGATTTTAGAGAACATAACGTTAAATCACTTAGAGTTGCTTATGAATAAGCGCTGGGAAAAATCCATATTTAGAATTGCTGGCAATCGTCTACACGGTGCATTTCTTTTAACGCACTTATCAATTAATCAATAAGTGCATATAAATACTGGCAGCATAGCCTAATGCAATAGCTGGCATCCACTTCAAGTGACTGGAAAAGGTATAAAAACCTTTCGCCTGACCCATGAGTGCTACGCCAGCTGCCGACCCTATTGATAATAGACTACCGCCTGTTCCCGCAGTCAGCGTTACTAAAAGCCACTGCGTATCCGACATTGCAGGATTCATAGACAGCACCGCGAACATCACTGGAATGTTATCAACCACAGCAGAAACGATACCCACTAAAATATTAGCTGTTGTCGTGTTCATCTCGCCATACATAAAGTCAGAAGCTAGCGATAAATAGCCCATAAAACCTAGCCCACCTACTGACATAATAATGCCATAAAAGAAAAACAGAGTATCCCACTCGGATTTAGCAATGTGACTAAATACATCGAAAGCACTGCCCGACCCTTCTGAGCCTGGAACCATATCAAAAGAAAGTCTTTCTCGTCTAAACTTGATGCGCAGATAATGCCCGAGCATTTTCAAATAACCCAAGCCCATTAACATACCAATAGCCGGCGGTAAGTGCAGGACCTGATGAAATAATATAGAGGTTCCAATAGTCGCTAAAAATAAGACAACAATCATTAAACCACCAGGCTTGATATCTGCGCTGACTTCACCTGGTAGTGTCGGCCGACCTACAGGTAAGTAGTAATACATGATGCTAGCTGGCACCACAAAATTAACAACTGCTGGGATAAACAATTTAAAAAAAGTGCCGAATTCTAAAATATCTTTTTGCCAAACCATTAAGGTAGTGATATCACCAAAGGGGCTGAATGCTCCTCCCGCATTTGCGGCAACCACAATATTGACACAGGCAATACTGATAAACTTGGGCTCCTTCGCACCGATCGTTAATACCACGGTACACATAATCAAAGCAGTTGTCAGGTTATCGGCCACTGGCGAAATAAAAAATGCTAGCGCTCCTGTAATCCAGAAAATCTGACGGTAACTAAAATTCCTTGAAACCAGTTTATAATGCAACGCATTAAACACCCCGCGTTCTATCATTGCGCTGATATATGTCATAGCAACCAATAGAAAAAAGAACAGTTCCGTGTATTCAAGAAAATTATGCTCTAGTGCCTGTCTCGCCAGCTCACTCAGGCCATGTGTTTTGTAAACCCAGGCAATAATCGCCCAGATAATCCCTGCAGCCACTAGAACAGGTTTAGATTTCTGTAAATGCAATTTCTCTTCAAAAATTACCAGGATATAAGCAAATAAAAATATAAATAAAACGAGATATCCGGATAAATGCGTGGTCAGGTCCAGCGGCTCAGAACTTACTGCAGAACTCATTGCCGGTACGGGGAACAACAGCAATATATTTAGAAAAATTATAGTAGGCGATACTTTAAACATTATTTGGTAGTTTTTAATTTATAAATAATAGGGCTAGGTTTTTACTGTGCTTATACTCATAAGTAGTTGCTCACAATGACCTTAACATTCCTGAACTTCATACATATTAAGCTCTCCTTTTAAAGATAGGTATCTACACAACTTTTGCATAAAAAAGCCCTACCTTGCTGGGGAGGGCTTTAAGAACTGGGGTAAGGAACATAGCGTATGTACTCACCTGCCTTTAATAGACCTAAAGCGTCTGAATAAATCCTGCCAGTATAAAGGTTGCAATAACCGCCCCCATTGAACACCAAATGCCAGCGCTAATGGTAAGGCCCCCGCAGTTAGGCCACCCAAAAAATCCCCACGCCTATTAGAAGTATCAATTTGTAATTTCATTATTATCCACTCATGTTAATAGTTATCTGAGTTATTAAATATCAAATGGGTAACAATGCAGGTGCAATAGCCTAGAGTTATTGCAGCTCCCCACTCCAAATGACAGAATAAAATGTAGTTAATATTTTTGCACTAGCTTTCAGTATAGAGATAGATCCTTTCAATAACCTTTCATAGCACTTAAAAAAATTATTCTAATAAGTCCTTATGATTGGCTATGTCACCATTAAGTGTAGAAAATAAATCAGATCTTAAAGCCCTCCCTTGCTGGGGAGGGTTGGGTGGGGAGACGTTAAAATAAGTTTTTTAGCTTATCTTAACGGCTTACTAAGGCATGAAAAGAATGCTGCCTACATGCTTTCTATTTCCCCTCATCCAACCTTCTCCCTCTGGAGAAGGCTTTAAGACTTGTGTAGATAGCTATGCCCTTTGGAGAGGGCTCTTAAGAACAAAAGTAATTAAAAAATCCACATGTAACGGTGACATCGCCTTATGAATTCATCGTGTTAAATTAACTGAAGCAAGCTTACTTATTAATATCAGCATAGCTATTTTAGCTACCCAAGTTACATTTCAATTTGTATCAAAGCCTCTCCTGGTGTTACTCGCTCTCCTTTTTTAATATGTACAGCTGAAACATGCCCTGCTATTTGAGCCTTGATTTCAGTCTCCATTTTCATCACTTCAATCACAAATAATGGATCACCAATAGCAACTGTATCGCCTTCTTTAACCATTATATCCACTACATTACCCGGCATTGAGGTACTAATATCTCCCGGTCCACTGCTAGCAGGCCGCCCCGATTCAGTTTGAGCCGTGTATTCATTCATAGGCTCCAGTAACACTTCCTCTGGGACACCATCAACAGTAAGATATAAATGGCGTTGATGCTGCTCATGCGGCCCAGCACCTGTTAGTTGAATATTATAAGTTTCACCGTGCAGGCTGATATTAAACTCAGTCGCTAAAGAAGTTGCTGCGTGTGCAGTCGACGTCTCGGCGGCTAATAATGGCTCTGGGTTTAATGTACCCAGTTCACGCTCCTCCAAAAATAACTGCCCTATCTCTGGAAACATCGCATAAATCAAAACATCTTCTTCACTTTTTGCAAAAGAAGCTGTATCGGACCGCAATTTATCCATTTCATTACTTAACAAATCAGCAGGTCGGCACTCAAGTACCTCTTCATTACCAATGGCATGCGCAAGCAAATTTGAATCCACTTTACCTGGGGCACGCCCATATCCACCTTGCAAATACAGCTTCACTTCATTGGTAATCGTTTTATAAGGTGTCCCCGTCAGTACATTCACCACCGCCTGCGTACCGACAATTTGTGAAGTCGGCGTGACTAACGGCGGGAAACCTAAGTCTTTACGCACTCGAGGAATTTCTGCAAATACTTCATCTATCCGCTCTAACGCACCTTGCTCTTTTAGCTGATTAGCCAGATTAGACATCATCCCACCAGGAACTTGATTCAACAGCACGCCGGTATCAACGCCTGAGTAAGCACTTTCATACTGATGATATTTTTTGCGGATGTCTTTAAAATAATCTGCAATTTCTTTTAGTAGTGGCAAATCCAGATCTACCTGATACCCGGCATCACGCAAAGCAACTGCCATGGTTTCAGTAGGCGGATGACTGGTTCCGCCTGCTAAACTGGAAATAGCCGTATCTATATGCTCACAACCCGATTCAATCGCTTTTAACTGACACATACTCGCCATACCAGAGGTATCGTGAGAGTGTAGAAATAAAGGTAAATCGATACGTGCTTTCAATTTACCGACCAACTCTGCTGTTGCTGACGGGGTTAATAGTCCTGCCATATCTTTGATCGCCAAGCTGTCACAGCCCATGTCTTCTAGCTTCAAAGCTAACTCTATAAAGCTATCCAAGGTATGCACAGGACTAACGGTATAACATAAGGTGCCTTGTGCATGCTTTTGGTTACCTTTAACCGCTTTAATAGCCGTCTGCAAGTTACGTTCATCATTTAGAGCATCAAATATCCTAAACACATCAATGCCATTTGCAGCACTCTTAGCAATAAACGCTTCTACCACATCATCCGCATAATGACGATAGCCTAATAAATTCTGGCCCCGCAGCAACATTTGCAAACGCGTATTGGGTAAAGCTTGGCGTAACGTGCGTAACCGCTCCCACGGGTCCTCTTTTAAATAACGCAAACAAGAATCAAAAGTTGCGCCGCCCCACACCTCTAGCGACCAATAACCTGCACGGTCTAATTTATCGCAAATAGGCAGCATATCTTCCGTACGCATACGCGTTGCCAGCAATGATTGATGAGCATCACGTAAGGCCACATCAGTAAAAAAAATCGTTTTATTTTTTGGGGTAGTGTGTGTGTTCATAATGTTTTCCTAGAAACCTGAATGAATGGCGATAGCAGCAGCAATAACCGTTGCCAACTCCTCCGGATCTCGTTTCAGTGAATATTCGGTTAGTTCGGGGTGTGTATCGACAAAAGAAGTATTAAAATCAGCGCTATTAAAGTCATCTGAATCTAAGATCTCCTGATAATAAGGAATCGTGGTTTTAATGCCAAACAAGCGCATATCATCCAAAGCTCTTTGTCCACGCGCAACAACTCGAGGCCAGTCTTGCGCCCAAACCACCAGCTTGGCACACAGCGAATCATAATAAGGGGGTAGTTCATAGCCCGTATAAATAGAGGTATCGGTACGCACGCCAGGGCCCCCGGGTGCATAATATCGACTGATGCGACCAAAGCTGGGTAGAAAATTATTTTGTGGATCTTCTGCATTTACTCGAAATTGCAATGCAAAACCTTTAATTTTCACCTCTTCTTGCTCAATAGCCAAAGGCAAGCCTGAAGCGATACGCAACTGTTCCTGCACAATATCAATACCGGTAATTTCTTCGGTAATGGTATGCTCTACCTGCACCCGCGTATTCATTTCCATAAAATAAAAGGAGTCATCACTGTCTAACAGGAACTCTACGGTTCCCGCATTTTGGTAATTAACCGCTTTAGCTGCTTTCACCGCTAATTCGCCAATCACTTCTCGCTGCTCTTGCGAGAGTTGTGGCGACGGTGCGATTTCTATCAACTTTTGATTACGTCGTTGAATCGAGCAATCACGTTCATAAAGGTGAATCGCATGCCCGAAACTATCTGCTAATATCTGAACTTCAATATGACGCGGATTAACAATGCATTTTTCCATAAAGACATCAGCGCTACCAAAAGCCTTGGTCGCTTCTGAAATGACTCGGTCATAATTCTGACGTAATTCTTTTTCATTATCACAGCGCCTAATACCACGCCCTCCCCCGCCAGAAGTCGCTTTCAGCATAACCGGATAACCAAGCTCATCCGCTTTTTTAATGGCATCACCCAGACCAGACAAGTTGCCATCACTACCCGGTGTAACAGGTACACCGGCTTTGGTCATACTTTTTCTGGCCTCGGTTTTATCTCCCATTTTACGAATAACGTCTGCACTTGGGCCCACGAAAGTAATTTGTTGCTGTGCGCAGATGTCTGCAAGTAATGGATTCTCGGATAAAAAACCGTACCCAGGGTGCAAGCCATCACAACCCACCGATTTAGCAAGGTTAACTAACTGCTGTGGATTAAGGTAACCCGCGAGTGGATCTGCACCGATGCAATACGCTTCATCCGCTTTTTTAACATGCAAGGCATGCCTATCTGCTTCTGAATAGGCTGCGACCGAACGAATGCCGAGCTCTCGGCAGGCTCTAATGATCCGTACCGCAATTTCGCCACGATTGGCTATTAATATTTTACTTAACACTGTTTTCCCTCAATACTGAGAAACGTGAACTAATTTAGAAGCGAAGATTGAATAACAACAAATTATAAATTAGTTGTTATTTCTCATTACCCCTTAATAATCAGGTCGTTACAAACCCACCAGACCTTAGTTCCGCCCCCGAATAAAAAGCACTATAAATAATTTTAAATTTATAGCCTGTCGACTATTTTCCGTGAAAATTATAGTATTCGAAAAAAATCATTAAGGATAATTAATATAAATAATATATAGTATAAATTTTATTTATACCTAATCACTATGCGCGCGACACTCCATCAACTAAAAATTTTCCAACAAGTCTCTGAGTTGCTAAATTACTCAGCTGCAGCAAATAGGTTAGGATTAACCCAGCCTGCTGTCAGTATTCAGATTAAACAACTGGAAAATAATTTAGGTCTCTCGTTATTTGAAAAAATAGGCAAGAAATTCTTTTTAACCTCGGCAGGTCATGAGCTAAATTCATTCTGTATTGATATATTTTCTCGAATCGAACATATGGATATGAAACTGAGCGCCATAAAGGGCCACTTGGAAGGTGAGTTCCTAATCTCTGCCGTGACCAGTGCCAAATACTTTACCCCTCACCTTTTAGGCGCTTTTCATAAACTGTACCCAAAAGTCAGGTTACACTTAGATGTCGCTAACCGCAGTCAGGTTATCCAAGGGCTAAAAGACAATGCCGCCGACTTAGTCATCATGGGCTTGGTTCCAGATAATATGCGCTTAACTTGTTATCCGATTACTGATAACCCGATCGTCATTCTAGCCAATCCAGCCCACCCATTGGTGGCACAAAAAAACATACCTTATAGTGAATTACTCAATCATGATTTTATTTTGCGTGAAAATGGCTCAGGCACTCGAAAAGCCTTTGAGGATCAGCTGCTAAAGCATAATTTAAAATTAACCCCTAGCATGGTATTGGGCAGCAGTGAAACAGTGAAACAAGCGGTAATAGCTGACTTAGGTATTTCGGTTTTATCCAGACACAGCGTCACCTTAGAGCTAGCTACAAAATGCCTAATAGAGTTGGATGTACAAGAGTTCCCGCTTATGCGTAGTTGGTATGTTGTGCATCATGAAAGTAAACAATTATCACCCGTAGCAAAAGCATTTATTGATTTTATTCTTTACCGAAAAGAAACTGTCGATAGTTTGTGCAACAGATTCCTCGAAACGCAATTTGTTTCACAATAAAATAAATGTCGTTAAGACTCATTGGTTAAGCCCTCCTACCTGACACTCAATGCTATTGACTTAAGCCCTCTCTTGCTAGCATAGGTATCCACAAAAAGCCCTCCCTTGCTGGGGAGGGTTAGGTGGGGAGACAATTAGAAATTGAATGCTTTCACTCTCATGAAATACAACAAGGAGCGCGTAGCATCAGAACCGTAGCCCGTATGGAGGCACGGAATACGGGGTAAACAGCGCATCGAAACCCCGTATTACGCAAGCTTCATACGGGCTACAAATTCTTTTGAACTTCCACTTACCTAGTAATCGGAGAAGGCTTTAAGGCTTGTGTAGATACCTATGCCTTCTAACGGACATGAGCACTTACGCAAAGAATTCAGAAAAATTGATTTTAATATAGCAAGTGAGCACTGTTGAAATTGGACAAAGATTTAATTATCATTATATTCTAATGAAATGTACTTACTTAATGACCACAACTTGAAGGGCTTATGTCTTATTCTTTAATGATTAGTTTTTTATTATTTTTTCTGAGTTTATCCGCTTGTAGCCTGAAAACTCAAACAACTGCACCAGAAAAAAAGTTACATAACAATAAGGAAAGTTACATAATCCCTGGAATTAATCATGGACTTATTCAATCGCCTATTAACATTCTATCGAATGAAAAACATGAAACCCAAAAACATCAAATTACTTTACATTTTCAAGATGAAATAAAAGCAATAGAGAACCTGGGGCACACGGTACAACTAGACTTTAAAAAAGGTAGCAGTATCAGTAGTGACGGTGTGGACTATGAATTTAAACAGATGCATTTTCATACACCTTCTGAACATTTAATTGATGGTATGACTTTTCCAATGGAAATGCATATTGTTAATTACGCCCCCCCTAGAACTGAAAACGATATTCCTCATTACCTAGTTATTGCCGTGTTATTTAAAATGGGTAATGAGAATCAATTTATCAATGAGTTTTTAAACTTAATTCCAAAACAACCAGACCACACCCTAAAACTTGAAAAAGGTAGAGTCAAACTGCATGACTTGTTTAATGATGATTTGAGCAACGAACTGAAGAACTATTATCATTACCGTGGATCATTAACCACCCCTCCCTATACTGAAACCGTTAACTGGTTTGTCTTGAAGCATATTATTGAAGCATCGCCAGAGCAAATTCGTGCAATCAATAATATTGAAGGTGATAATGCCAGACATATTCAGGCCACTTATGGACGACACATTGATTGAAGCTATCTACTCGTAAGTATTCAGAGACCTTCACTTTATCTTTCGGCGAAAGCCTTCTCCAGAGGCATAGGTATCTACACAACTTGGGTATAAAAAAGCCCTCCCTT
>ENA-ORXI01003638-ORXI01003638.1-sediment-metagenome-genome-assembly--contig:-NODE-3638-length-10243-cov-4.018985_pt1 | contig 10243 bp, 11 predicted proteins | sample MGYA00237861_ERZ511468 | MGnify/ENA primary metagenome ERZ511468 (study PRJEB26299, sample SAMN06266213) | sediment metagenome | isolation source: Hudson Canyon methane seep mesocosm | place...
TTTCCCTGAAGGTTGTCGCGTTGATCCAGTTGTAATCATCTTTAGATATGATAACCGTTTGGTTGTTTGTTTCGCCCATACTTGGGAGGTGTTTATCTAGGATTTCCGTATCTGGGTTATCAATCTCTACACCATTTTCAAATTCAATTTTCATCTACTACTCCTTTACTCTTTTTAAAATATATAAAAATCTTATACAGCTACTGTGCATTCGTACATAAACTCTTTAAATACAGGTTGATAGCTGGGTGTAACCGTTAAATATTTGAGGTGGTTATGAGTAGAGCGTAGCATAGATTTTAATAAAGTGTAGACTATAGTCGGTAGACCATTTGTCACATTATTCTCATTCTAGTGTGATGAATGAACAACAATTGAAAGACACATTTGGTCAGGTTTTAAGAAACTTGCGCAAAGATAAAAAGCTAGCTCAAGAGAAGTTGGCTTTAGAGTGCGAACTGGATAGAACTTATATTTCGATGCTTGAAAGAGGGGTTAGGCAACCGTCTTTGAGTACGATTTTTGTTTTGGCAGAGAAGTTAGGTAAGAAACCGTCAGAGGTGGTTGAGGCGGTAGAGAAGTTAATCGATCCTTAAAATAATATGGTCACGTTTCACTATACCTTTTAAGGGAAATGGTGACCACATAGCTATTTGGATGGTTGGTAATATGTTTCCCACACATCAGAGGATGATCTGGCCTCAATAGTGTCTTCCTGCTTACTACCCATTAGTGGCATAAAATCTAATCCAGACTGTTTTTCTATCTCATCAACTGTCGTTAAGTGCTCAGAATCGCTAAAATGTTTTCTTCCTGATAAACAGAATGTTTTTTCTGGATTCTCCGTATAATGAGGAAATAGGAACGATAACGCAGTAACTTCACCATCTTCCTGTTTTTCAAACACAATCTTATAAAATGCATCTGGAACAGCAATATCCTGATTGGGGCCAATTTTTATTATGGGCTTATCTGGGGCAAAGATAACTCCAGCGTAGACCTGAATTTCTCGTTGCTGTTTTTTTACAATTTTATCCTGCAAAAAACGCTCTAACTGATACCAGACACCACCGGCTCCATTGAAGCAGCGTTGATTCTGAGGTGTTATATTAGAAAAATAGTTAATTTCAAAAACTGTTTGCTCTTCATCAGTATCACCAATAGAAGAATTTTTATCGAGTCGAGCATAAAAGCCATCATCATCACGGTCGCCACCAGAAATAGCATATGGTGCTAGGTGTCCTCGTGCATAACCTGAATTTGTATATTCTTTTGTGTGCACTGCGTTTTTAATATAAGGGTCTACCCTAAATTTCTTAAATCTTTTTTTACGCTTAGGGGTATTTAAGTAATCTGGCGTTATCTTATAAGCAACCCATAAGGGAATTCGCTTTTGAGGATCATATGATACGGTATAGGCCTCCCGTATTAGGATTTTCTGGGTGCTAGGTATTCCATAATATAAGTGTTCGGATTCGCCTCCTGAAGCAAAGGTACTTAGACAGACAAGCAAAGAACACAAAATCCCTACGACAAATGAATTAGCCATTATTGTTACTCTTTGTAGCGGGTATAGGCTTCTCTAGGCACTTTATAAAGCATAATAGTATCGTCCATAGGGGATTTGTCCTCAGGCATAATACATTGCAAAGCACCAGTTTTATATTTTATTGCGAAAAACCGAGGTGTTTTAGTCTTAGATGTTATGTCGCCGTCAGGATATAACTCAACATACTTGATTAGGTTAACAATTGACTGTTTTAACTTAACTCTGAGGTTAAATAATTCATCGCCTTTTAATTCATCCATCAGATTGATAAACGATTTTAGTTCAAGGTGTTTTTGTTCTAAATTGCTAATTGACTGTTCTTTTTTATTTAAATTTCTTTGTTGTTCTTTTAGTTCCTCCTTTAAAAAAGTAACTTCTGATTCGAGCTGAGTTGCCTTTTTAACGAAGATTATCGGGGGACTATCAGATTCACACAAAGCCATTGCTAATCGCTCTAATTGTATGTTTTTTTCGTTAATTTGACCTTCTAATGCATAAACAGAATTCCTACATTTTTCAATCTCAATGTTGGCTTCGTTCTGGGGGTTTATATCGTTGAGATCCAATCCATTAAGTTGTGCCAGAAAGGCCTGCTCAAAATGTTTGTACTGCCATCCTTTGCGAACACAACCTAGCCGCCTTATACCTGAATTACATACGAGCCTTTTACTGCCCTTTGGTCCTTCTCCTGTATTATCAAAGATCATAGAGTCACCACAATAGGCACACTTGCCTATCCCAGTAAATAAATTGCGCATGTGCTTACCAGCAGGGCCACCCTGTTGTCGTCTATTCTCTTTGGCAATTTGTACTTTATAAAATAATCCTTCATCAATTATCGCAGGAAAATAATCTGTAATAAGGTCGCCGGCAGGCTCGCCTTTCTTTTTAGGCTGGAATTCGCCTAGAACTGCGCGACCATTCAACATATTGTTAATGTTAGTAGTTGACCACCCTCTACTTCGTTTAAATACAGGAACTTTCTTCTCATTAAGAATTCGTGCAATTTGCCACTTACCGAAGCCATCAGCAGACATTTTGAATATACTCTGAACAACTTTTACTCGATCCTCGATAAGGTCAAATTTGGTTTGATCTTCATTTAATTTTAGCCAACTAGGAGCTCTAGATGTAAGTTTTTTTGCATCTAAGTTTTTTCGCTTGTTGTCCCACGCGGCTGATAAACGGAGGCTTTTTACTTTAGACTCTTCATGAGCCCTAGACATAATAGTGAGACTAATTAATAGCTCACTGAAATTAGCATTAACTGAATCGGCTGTGTATTTCATATTGTCAGAAAGGGTGACAATAGTAATACCTTTTTGAATTATGGAGGTAAATTGGTTAAATGCAGTTAGAACTTGAGTTCTAGACAGACGGTCAAGCGATTCAACGAGCAAGTATGAGCCTACTGGAATCTCTTGTTGCTCTATCTTCCTAAGAAATTCCCCTAAAGCCCCTCGTTCGACATTGGCCCCATTGAATGCAGAAATTCCCCTATCTTCCATCCTCAGTGATTCATCAAATATTAAATTGTTTTTTTCTGCGTATGATTTAGATAATTCTATCTGACGGCGTAAAGAGTCACCTTTACTTTGTTCAGGAGATGAAAATCGTATGTAAGAGTATGCTTTTGCCATGTTCATAGTATATCTCAAAGAACATTAATAGGTCCATATATCCTGTTTTATGGTCCTCCGGGAACGGGAAAGAGCATGCTGGCCTCACGACTTCCCGGTATTCTTCCTGGCCTGACGGAAGCTGAGTCATTAGAAGTAGCCGCGATACATTCCATTAGCGGCAGAGCGCTAGATATTTCTACTTGGGGACAACGTCCTTTTAGAACCCCACATCATACGGCTTCAGCTGTTGCTCTGGTTGGCGGTGGCAGTTCACCTAAACCGGGTGAAATATCCCTGGCTCATAATGGGGTTCTTTTTCTGGACGAACTTCCTGAATACAGTAGAAAGGTATTGGAAGTGTTACGTGAACCACTAGAAAGCGGACAAATTTCTATATCACGAGCAGCCTCTCAAATTACTTTTCCCGCTCGATTTCAGTTAATCGCTGCAATGAACCCATGCCCTTGCGGATATCATGGGCATCCTAGTATTGAGTGCACTGACACCTCGTTGCAAGTGGCTAAATACCGTCAAAAATTATCCGGACCGTTGTTAGATCGTTTTGACTTACATGTAGAAGTTCCTGCCCAATCTGGTGATGTACTGATTAGAAAAACGCTTAACACTGAAAGTAGTGAAACTGTCAGAGCACGAGTGTTGAACGCTAGAGAGATGCAATATCAACGTTCAGGTAAAGCTAACCGAGAGTTATCCGGGTGTGAGCTAGAAGAGGTTTGTCAGCTTAACGAGCAGTCTCGTGTTTTGTTGGAGGGAGCTATGAATCGTTTAGGGCTTTCTGCACGGGCATTTCATCGTGTTTTGCGAGTAGCGAGAACCATAGCAGACCTTCAGCAAGTAGAAACTGTTTCTACTCAGCATATTACAGAGGCATTGGGGTACCGAAAGCTGGATCGTCGAACGACATCGTAACTTGAAAAGTATTATCCAACATTCTGCGATCAAGTTGCAGAATATTGGATATCAAGATGCTTTAAGGTTTTGTTTTTCGTCCAATAAAGCCCTCGCTTAAATGCTTTTTGTTGACGCTTGATATTTTGCAGGTCTGCGTCAGAAGGAAGAATTAGCATCAGTTCAGCCTGTGTAATTAGTTTTATTGATTCGCTGCCGCTGGCACTCACCCATGGCGCAAGTGTCAGTATTAATATTATGATGAATGCTTGGTAAGTCTTTCTCACAGTTAGTCTCCTATCAATTTCGTTACAATGACACGTCCTAACTTTGTGCTTAAATTTGCGCTATGCTTGATTAAATCCGTTAATGAGCTTATCGGCAGCGTTTGAGCAAACTTGAGGATGAGGAAAATACGCAAAAGTTGAACTAAATGAATAGATGTTGGTCGAACTGTGTTGCTGGATTAAATTTACCGATTTTATAAATCGCTGAGGAGCACTATTTTTGTCGCAGAATAATAAGAAAAAAATCCTGTTTTTGTGTACTGGCAACTCGTGTCGTAGTCAAATGGCCGAAGGTTGGGCAAAAGCTTTGATGAATGAGCATACCGATGCCTATTCTGCAGGGATAGAAACACATGGCTTAAACCCTAATGCTGTGGCGGTCATGGCCGAGGCGGGTGTTGATATTTCCGGGCATCATTCAAAAAACATTGCTGACCTAAGTGATATTCATTTTGATGTGATTTATACCGTGTGTGACCATGCTAATCAGTCATGTCCATCATTTACTACGGCCACTAAGATTGTACATACTCCGTTTGATGATCCACCCAAACTGGCATCTGCTTCGGCTGACGAAGAGTCTAAGTTAGAGTGCTATCGTAGGGTTAGAGATGAGATAAAACAATTTGTTGAATCAATGGATACTTTGGTAGCGGTTTAGTATTCAATTTTATTAGGCATGTTTACCCATTCATTTAGAAGTGCTTTTCCTTCGGTAGGAAGTAGCACTGACATATCTATTTTTCGTTGATTTGCTGGCTTTGCGATCTCTTGGTAAATATGGCTGTCATCAAAGCCTGCAAAGCAGGCGTCTTCGCTCTTGGCTGAGAACCATATTTTACTAACTCCCGCCCAATAGGCAGCACTAAGGCACATAGGGCATGGCTCGCAGCTGGTATAGAGATCACAACCCTCCAGCTTCCATGTGCTTAGTTTTTCGCAGGCGTTTCGGATAGCCATAACCTCTGCGTGGGCTGTAGGGTCGTTGTTTGTTGTCACACTGTTACAGCCTGAAGCTATTTCAATGCCGTCTTTAACTATAATTGCGGCAAAAGGGCCGCCATGACCTTGTCTCATATTGTGTTGAGCTAGTTTTATCGCTTTTCTAATAAATTCAATATGATGAGCATTCATATGCATATCTCTCGCTATTCTTGCGTTTTTACAACTTGATTATTTTTTAACTCACTTCTATCATGCGCGTGCATTGAATTTTAGCTTAAAGAGCCAATTATGACTGATGATAACGCTATGACTGATAATACGACAGAAAAACACCATCGACCTATACGAAGCTTTGTGATTCGTGGTGCGAGAATGACAAACGCACAACAAAAAGGGTGGGATCAGTCATGGGATGACAAAGGCTGTAGCATTGAAGAGGGTATGCTCGATTACTCTAAACTATTCCCCGGAAGTAAGTCGGTTGTTTTAGAGATTGGCTTTGGCATGGGTGGCTCATTGTCTGAAATGGCCAACAGTAATAAAGATACAGGCTTTATTGGTGTAGAAGTGCACCGTCCAGGGCTCGGTGCCATTCTAACCCTGATTAACGAACTTCAATTAGATAACATTCGGCTTTTTTGTGATGATGCCAATGAAGTGTTGGCAAAATGTATTCCTGATGGTTCTCTTGATCGGGTACAGCTTTATTTTCCTGACCCGTGGCATAAAAAGAAGCACCATAAACGTCGTTTAGTTCAGCCGGAATTTGTGCAGAATATTCGTAAAAAGCTTAAAGTTGGTGGCGTTTTTCATATGGCTACAGACTGGGAAAATTATGCGGAGCATATGATGGAGGTAATGTCTGCAGCTGAGCACTATGAAAATGTAGAGGGTTCGGGGCAATACGCTTCACGACCGGAATATCGCCCTATAACCAAATTTGAAAGACGGGGTGAGCGATTGGGACATGGTGTTTGGGATTTGTTGTTTAAAAGAACTATCTAAGCTTAATAGTTCTAGTTAGTTATGCTGCGAATTTTTCCAGTTTTTTAATTAAAAACTGATAACGCTTGTATTGTTTGTGGTCACTTTTGATATGGCTAATCCGGCCAATACACTGTTGGCATAATTGCAGACTGTCACTACTATCTTGTTCGGTTGGAATGAGCTTCATTAGTACCTGAATCAGGTTCAAATTAAGTGCCGGATGCCTTGGTGAGTATGCTAGGGCATCTTGAAACACATCAATGGCCTGCCGGTGGTCGCCTGATTCAAAGTGCTGAATCCCTATTTTATTAAGCTCAGAGGCTTTGGTTCGGTCTTGCCACGAAACGGGTTCATCACGCAGTGCTTCAATTTTCTTTTTAAGTGCCTCATCATTTCCGTGTAATGCCGATAGCTGAGTTAATACTAACTCTGCTTCGCTATCTTTATTAAGTGTAAATAGTGTTTGAGCATACTCCATGGCAACGTTTGGGGTCAGTTCGGAGGCGATCATTAAATAGAATTGTTGAGCGTCGTTTAAGGCCTGGTTAGCTTCTTTATCTTGTTCGCAGGTCCTGTGGATTCGCGCTTTTATCATGCTTGATTGAAAGCTGACTTTATCTTCCTCTTCAAAACGCTTTTTTACATGATTAATTGCATTTAAGGCTTCTTCCGAGCGGCTGAATCTAAGCTTCCTTTCTAAGGTGGTTGATGTTTCATGTAAGCAGCGGGCGAAGTTAAGGTAGTTATTGGCATTTTGGTAAACCGATTGCTCACCATGCTCGGTGGCATTTCTAAAGGCTTCGGTAGCGACGTCGTAATCTTGATTTTCTATGCATAACTCACCTAATCGAACGTGTCTCTGGATAGATCTGGGAGAATGACTTACGGCTTCAAGTAATGTTTCTTGTGCTGCTTTTTTTCGTTGAGTATACACATAAATATCGGCTAGCAAATCATAGGCTGTTAGGCATAACGGGTTGTTTTTAAGGATATCTTGTAAAATAGGTTCGGCTACGGAGTATTGCTTTTCTTCGATAGCTACTTTGGCTAAACCAATTTTTGCCCAGAGCAATGGGCGTGTTTTAAGCACATCGTCATACACTGCTTTTGCTTCATCATATTGCTTTGTTTGAAGAAGTAGTGAAGATTTGGTTTTATTGCACCAGCTAGCATACTTGCTTCGTTTACGTATTTTCTGCTCGCAGAGGTAAATAGCTTCGTCAATATCATCGCAATCAATGGAATATTTAATGTCGTAGAGCGCTTCGGAATCCAGAAGAAGGTTATCAAGCCTTTGCTTTAAAGGGTCGCGAGTAATGGGCTTGCTGATATAAGCATCTGGTTGGTATTCAATCGCCCCCAATAGCATGTCTTTGGTGGTGTCTACTGACATCATAATAAAGAGTGAGGCATGTTTTAGAATTTTTCGAAGCCTTAGTTCTTCAAGTACTTGCTGGCCATTTTTCGCACCAAGATTATAGTCACAAATAACCACATCAAAGATGCCTTTTTGGCACTTTTCTACTGCTTCAACGCCATCTGCAGCAAAATCAATAAACCAGGCCCCATAGGATTTCAGGTACTCGTCCATAATCATTCTAAGTTTAATATTACTATCGATGATTAAGAACCGTGTTTGGTTGTATTCCCTGAAAAACATTTGCTTCCTATATGTGTAACTTTGTTTTTGTTGTTGTAAATTATAAGCTTGCCAGTGTTTACTATAGCTTGTTTTTTATAAAAAACGATCAAGAAGCGGGTTTAAAAACAGTAGTCCTTTCTCTGTTGCCTGTAATCTAGTTGTTTCTATTAATCCGTCTTTTCTTACTTGGCTTAATACGGGTTCCAGCGTTTCTATAGGTAGGCCGGTTCTTTCTGAATAAAGCGCTTCTTTAACACCATTATTCAGCCTTAACACGTTCATTAGAAACTCAAGCGGGAGGTCTTCTGGCTGAAGAATGTTGCTAGACGCATTATAGTGACCAATTCTATTCAGGTAAGCATCAGGTTGGCGGGTTTTTTGGTAGCGCTTAATTAAGGGCTCACCCGTATTTAATTGAGTGATTTTCCCGTGGGCACCTGCGCCAATACCAATATAGTCACCAAACTGCCAGTAGTTAAGATTATGTTGAGCTCTCTGGCCTTCGGTAGCGTAGGCTGAAATTTCATATTGTTGTAGCTTATGGTGCTTTAATAGTGCTTGTCCAGACTCTTGTATTTGCCATAATGCATCGTCTTCCGGTAGTTGGGGAGGGCGATTATAAAATTCTGTATTAGGCTCAATGGTTAGTTGGTACCAGGATAGATGAGGTGGCTTAAATGATAGTGCTATTTCAATATCCTGAAGTGCTTCTTCTTCAGATTGACCCGGTAGACCATGCATCAGATCAAGGTTGAAGTTATCAAACCCGCTTTGTCGAGCCACGGTAATGGCTTTTTGTGCCTCCGCACTGTTATGTATTCTTCCCAGTGACTTTAGCTTCTGGTCATCAAAGCTTTGAATACCCATAGATAAGCGATTGATGCCTGCTTTTCGGTATCCCTCAAAGCTACTTTGTTCGACCGTGCCAGGGTTAGCTTCCATGGTGATTTCAATATCATCAGCCCATGGCATTTTGCTTTTAATATGCTCAAGCAGAGATCGGTAAAATTGAGGTGATAGTAAGCTTGGTGTTCCGCCCCCAATAAAGATAGAGCGAAGAGGACGTTCCTGACTGTTCTTTAGGTAAAGGTTCAGGTCAAGATCAAAGTCGTTAATCAGGGCTTTGAGGTATGCTTCTTCCGGAATACCGCTAGGGCTCGCGTGAGAGTTGAAATCGCAATAGGGGCATTTTCGAACACACCAGGGTACATGTATGTACAGGCTCAGGGGGGGCAATTCGGACAGTTGAAGCATGTTAATCGTCTTTGTTTGATGTCAGAGAGTTAATTCTCTGACATCTGCTTAATAAGTTTGCGTAATGCTTTGCCTCGGTGGCTCATTGCATTTTTTTCATTACGATCGAGCTCTGCTGAAGAGCACTCTTTAGACGGCACCCAGAATAATGGGTCATAACCAAAGCCTTGCTCGCCTCTGGGCTCCCTTAAAATATAACCTTCCCAGCTACCTTGGCATACGATAGGTGTAGGGTCAGCAGGGTGTTTAAGATATACCAGTACGCACTGGAAGCGGGCTGTGCGTTCTTCATTTGTAGTATCTTTTAAGTCTTCGAGTAGTTTTTGGTTATTCTTTGCATCCGTCGCATCTTCACCGGAAAAGCGAGCAGAGTAAATGCCAGGGGCACCCTTTAGCGCATCAACTTCAAGGCCAGAATCATCAGCAATAGCAGGTAAACCAGAAATCTCACTAGCATGGCGCGCTTTAAGAATGGCATTTTCAATAAAGGTCAGCCCCGTTTCTTCCACGGATGAAACATTAAAGTCTGATTGTGGTACTACCTCAATATCTAAGGGTTTTAAAAGCTGGTTAAACTCTTTTAGTTTACCTTTGTTACCACTGGCTAGAACTACTTTCATGGCGCACCCCGCAACTACAATTATTTATTTTCGTTATAAAACGTTTGGCTAAAACGAAGCTTCAAAGGCTGGGATTGCCCTTCTGGTGTGGCAGAAATATTAAAGACCAATACCTCGCCTTCCATAAACTGAACTTCAGCAAGATAATAAATAGCCTTTCCTTCCTTTATTCTTCTAAAAGCAAGGAACTGTTGTTGCTGAATATCGTTGGTTCTCATGCCTTCGAGCTGAGCGGGAACGGGTTCAAAAAGACCGTTCTCAGCTTTTTTAAGTACGCTGATGTTAATCACGCCTATTGCTTTGCTGCGAACAATGCCATATTGCTTTGCAATTTCAGGTGTTAAAAAAGTACTCGTGAAGGCGCTATAGTGAACTTCATAATCACCAAAACGTTCCTTTTGTTCGGCCTGTGCACTTTGGGTGCTAAA
>ENA-ORXI01003639-ORXI01003639.1-sediment-metagenome-genome-assembly--contig:-NODE-3639-length-10238-cov-4.192402_pt1 | contig 10238 bp, 12 predicted proteins | sample MGYA00237861_ERZ511468 | MGnify/ENA primary metagenome ERZ511468 (study PRJEB26299, sample SAMN06266213) | sediment metagenome | isolation source: Hudson Canyon methane seep mesocosm | place...
AAATTTAATTTGATAGACGCCAACCAATAATAGAAAATGAAATACGCGCTGTTTGCCTGTTAAAGGCTTTTGCATCAAGCCACGAACATCATGCTCTAATTCAGGTAAATAGCGCAGTACCCCATAACAAATCTCTTGTAATAAACCTTTATCTTTGTCAGACGCTTTGTCTTGTTGTTTGGGTAGTTCATCCCCTAGGCTGCGTCCCTGATCAACTACGCTATAGCAACACTTGGCGGCCAAAGCTCGAATATTGACAGGCTTTAGTTTGCTTTCTTGAGCAGTTTTAACAGTCATCTAGTTCACTTCACTATTGATAAAAGCACCATTAATGTTGGCGCCTACTTTAAACCAGTCTGCTCGCCCATTTAAGATATCTTGCACAGGTAACGATTTTTTGTTGGGTAATTGTAAAACCTCTAAACAAATAGCATTTTTGGCTGTGGCAACGACAATGCCGTTTTTATCAGCAGAGAGAATGGTACCAGCAGTCATTGCCGTTTCTATGTTTTTAACTGATGCTTGCCAAACACGAATTCTATGTTGCTTTTGCTTTTCAGTGTTTTCAGTAAAAGTAAACTGAGTCACTGGCCAAGGAATGTAAGCCCTAATTTTCCTATCTAATTCATTAGCCGCTAATTGCCAATCTATTTCAGCCTCGTTTTTATCTAACTTGTGTGCATAAGTGGCAAGGTCATCATTTTGGCTAACAGCGTTATGCGCATCTGTCGTCATTAATGCCAGAGTGTCAACTAAAGCTTTTGGGCCAAGTTGAGCAAGTTTCTCATAAAGGCTAGCGCTAGTATCGGTATTTTCAATATGACATTCAGCGGTTAAAATCATATCACCAGTATCAAGGCCTTTATCCATTTGCATAATGGTCACGCCAGTTTTTTCATCTCCTGCTTCTAAAGAACGTTGAATAGGGGCGGCACCTCGCCATTTAGGCAGCAAAGAACCATGAACATTAATACAACCTAAACGTGGAGCATTGAGTATTACTTCTGGCAGTAATAGGCCATAAGCAACTACCACCATCACATCAGCATTATATTGTGCTAATTGTTCTTGATCGCTTGTTTCTTTAAAGTTTACTGGTTGCTCAACGGGCAGGCTGTTTTCAATAGCTAATAGTTTAGTGGCGCAGGCTGTTAGTTTCTTACCACGTCCAGCTGGTTTGTCTGGAGGACAATAAACAGCAACAATATTGTGTTGGCTATTAATAAGTGCAGCTAGATGCTGGGCGGCAAAATCTGGAGTACCAGCAAAGATGATATTTAATGGCTTTGACAAAGGAGTTTTCCTAATTGAAGTGTTAAGCGTTGGCTTGATCTAAACGTGCTTCTTTTTCTAATTTAGTTTTAATACGTTGACGTTTTAGCGGTGATAAATAATCAACAAATAAAACACCATTTAAATGATCAAGTTCGTGCTGAATACAAATACTTAATAACTCTTCACCATCTAGAGTAAACTCTTTGCCATTTTTATCTAAGGCCTTTACTGTGCAGCTAGTATGTCTATTTACTTTGGCATAAATACCTGGAACCGATAAACAACCTTCTTCGTTGATCAATGTTTCATCGCTTTTAGCAATAATTTCAGGATTAATTAGCACTAAAGGTTGGTCACCATTTTCAGAAACATCCATCACTACGATGCGTTGATGAATGTCAACTTGAGTTGCGGCTAGGCCAACCCCTTTTTCGTCATACATGGTTGCCAACATATTATCTATGATGGTTAAAGTCTCGTTGGTAATTTCGGCAACGGTACTGGCCTTTGTTTTTAAACGAGGATCTGGGAATCGTAATATAGTTAATATGGTCATAATCTTATAAATGTTTGATAAAAGAGTTAGCGATAATTCTTTTAGAGTGTTATGTTTATCATTATAGCAATTAATAATACTGCATTTCTATAAAAGCATGAAAAACCATCATAAAGGAAAGAGCCACATGCTAAAAAAAATAATGTTAACACTTTCTTTGTTTGCATGTTCTTTAATTTCATTGGCTGATCAACTGAAAATTAATGAAGATGCACCTAAAACATATGTCGTTGTCAAAGGTGACACCCTTTGGGATATTTCAGCTGTTTTTTTAGAGCAACCCTGGCTATGGCCTAAAATTTGGCGCTTGAATCCTGAAATTAATAATCCGCATTTAATTTATCCTGGAGATATTATTAGCTTGGTTTTTGATGAAAATGGTGAGCCTACGCTGGTACTTGAGCCTGTTAAAGGCAAACCGAGTTATAAATGGTCGCCTAAAATTCGTCAAAAAAATAAAGAAGATTCAGCAATAAGGTTATTACCTTTAGAAGTAATAGCACCATTCATTAAGTATGATCATATGTTTAGCGCAGAGCAACTTGAACAATTGCCTCATGTGATTGGCAGTGATGAAGGTTATAGATCAAGCATTAACGGCTTTAAAGTTTATGTTAATAAAGATTTAGACTTATCAAAAACCTATGCTATTTATAATAAAGGCGAAGAAATCATTGATCCTGATACAGAAGAGTCGCTAGGCTTTTATGTTGATCTTGTCGCTACAGGTCAAGCAATTAATAGTGGCAATATAGGTGAAAATGAGCCGGCAACATTAAAAGTCAGCACGGCAAAGCGTGAAATACGTTCTGGTGATTATGTTGTGCCTGTACATGAGGGGCAAATGTTCCCTTCTGTTTTTACCATGAAGGCTGTTGATAAATCATTTCGTGGAACAATTATTAAGGCAGCTAGTGACGGGCGTGAGTTTGGCAAATTAGAAGTAGTGATGCTTAACCGTGGTCTTGAACATCAAGTGACTGTTGGTGATGTGATGTCAATAAAACGTCTAAGTCCAGGAGTGGTTGAAACAAGCACTGGCCCTAAATATACAAAAGAAGCGTCTCGATGGAATCGTATGCTAACTTCTGAAGGTTCAGATTATAAAATGCCAGAAGAATATTTAGGAGAGTTAATGGTTTTTAAAGTATATCCAAAAGCAAGTATGGCGCTAATATTGAGAACAGAAAAGCCAGCACGACTACAGGATGTGGTTGCTGCACCGGAATAAACGTTTATTTAAAACTTAGTCTTAGGGAGAAGACAGGTGCAAAAAAGCAATATTCATTACTGGCTAGCCTTAAAGCTTGTTCCTCGATTGGCCATTCATAAAAAATTAGCGTTAGTTGAGTCTTATGGTTTAACAGCGCTTTTTTCATTAACAGAAAGATCTTCATCTGCCCTAACATCAGCAAATAGTTTAACAGCAAAGCAGCTAGCTGCATTTCATCAACCCGATTGGCAAATGATTGATGAGATTGTTAAAAGCAGTGAGCGTTGTCATAGCGAAATTATTGTCTTTGATGACCCTGCCTATCCGTATTTACTTAAACAAATTTATGATCCACCTTTAGTTATTTTTGTGCAAGGTAACAAAAGTTTATTAAATCAAAATCAACTAGCTATTGTTGGTAGTCGCTCTGCAAGCATTAATGGTAGAGAAACGGCCTTTGAAATAGCACAACAATTGGTTGAGGTTGGCTTGGTGGTAACTAGTGGTTTAGCTTTAGGTATTGATGCTGCTGCACATAAAGGAGCGTTAACTGCTAGGGCAAGCACTATTGCAGTAGTCGCTACAGGGCTAGATAAGGTTTATCCAGCAAGACACCGAACTTTAGCAGGACAAATTATTGAAAATGAAGGCGCTATTATCAGTGAATTTTTACCTGGTACTTCACCAAAAGCAGGGCACTTTCCGAAACGAAATCGTATTATTAGCGGTTTAAGTGAAGGGGTTTTAGTGGTAGAAGCCGCTTTACAGAGTGGCTCTCTTATTACCGCTCGTTGCGCTTTAGAGCAAAATCGCGATGTTTTTTCTATACCTAGCGGCATTAATAACCCACAAGGGAAGGGATGTCACTGGTTAATTAAGCAAGGTGCTAAACTTGTAGAGGAAACAGCCGATATAATAGAAGAGTTAGCTTTTATGGGAAACTCTAGTCTATACTTTAAGCAAGGGCAAAAATTACAAACGACTGTTAATAAAGAGGTTGATAAAAAAAGTATCAATAAGGACTTGTGTGTTGATGAATTGTTGGCTAGTGTGGGATTTGAAATTACGCCCGTAGATAAAGTTGTTTCTCGAAGTAAACTTCCCATAGCGGAAGTATTAACTCGGTTAACAATGTTAGAACTGAGTGGTCTGGTAGCTGCGGTACCAGGAGGCTACCTTAGATTGCAGTAAATAATAATCATAGGTTAGAAGGGGCTAGTTATGTTCGATATTTTAATGTATTTATTTGAAAATTATATACATAGTGAAGCCGAAGTCATGGTTGATCATGACATATTAACGGATGAATTAACTCGAGCCGGTTTTCATCAAGATGAAATATATAAAGCACTTAATTGGCTAGAAAAACTCAGTGCCTTGCAAGACTCTGATGCATATCCTTACTTAACTCGCGTAGGCAATAGTTCTTTTCGTATATACACTGAAGATGAAATGCAATTGCTTGATACACAAAGTCGTGGTTTTATTCTCTTTTTAGAGCAGGTCAATGTACTAGATTTCACTACACGTGAAATGGTGATTGATAGAGTAATGGAGTTAGATACGAGTCATTTTTCTATAGATGATCTCAAGTGGGTTATTTTAATGGTATTGTTTAATATGCCAGGTCAGGAAAATGCGTACTCGCAAATGGAAGATCTCATTTTTGATGAGCAAGAAGGGCTTTTACATTAATATGCACAAGACAGCTAAAGGTGCATGATTCATCTGAAACGCATATCTTGAAGTGGTTAAGGTATATATCTAAGCACTCATTTTAGTAGACTATAGTTTTTTAAAGCTAAGTTGTGGCATAATATGTCACAACTTAATATCACCTTTTATTTAGCTAATGTCTAACTCGCTTGATCCCAATAAAGGAAAACCACTATTTTCTCGCCATGAGCATGCGCTAGAAAAAGCTTATGAAGTGTGCCCTGAGTGTGGTTCAGAGTTGACAATGAAGCGAGGGAAATTAGGAGCATTTTTTAGCTGTTCTAATTATCCTAATTGCCAATATACTCGTTCAGTAGTTGAACATGAACGCGTAGAAGATACTCTTTTGCCTGGAAGTGAATGCCCTTTATGTGGGCAGGAGCTAGCGGTAAAACAAGGCCGATATGGCATGTTTATTGGCTGTAGCAATTACCCTAAATGTCACCACATTGAAGAAAGTCACCACCATGATAAAGTGGGTGTTACTTGTCCTTCTTGCAAATGCAAAGGTAAAGTTGGTCAATTAGAGGAAAAAACTAATCGTTTCGGCAAAACCTTTTATTCTTGTGACCAATATCCCAAATGCAAATATGTATTAAACTATCAACCTGTTGAACAGAGTTGTCCTCAGTGTGAATGGCCTGTACTGATAAAACGTAAAATGGCTAGTGGAGAAGTATTAAGTTGCCCACAAAAGCAATGCGACTATAAACTGAAAACGGTATAATTTATTTATCCGCTATATCCTAAAGGGAATAGAATTCAATTTAAAACCTTTTTTATTAAACCTAAAGTAAGAGAAATATTATGACATCACCATTTGTTGCCATTTTAATGGGTTCTGACTCAGACCTACCTGTAATGCAAGCTACTATTGAAATTTTAAAGCAGTTTGACATTAGCCACGAAGTTCGCGTTCGCTCAGCTCACAGAACACCTGATGCTGCTAAGGCGTATGTTAAAGATGCAGAAGAGCGTGGTTGTAAAGTATTTATTTGTGCTGCAGGTTTAGCTGCTCATTTAGCTGGTGCTGTTGCCGGCATGACCACTAGACCTGTTATTGGTGTTCCTGTTGATTGTGGCCCTTTACAAGGCCATGATGCATTACTTTCAACTGTTATGATGCCGGGTGGTATTCCTGTGGCAACAGTTGCTATTGGTAAAGCAGGCGCTAAAAATGCGGGCTATTTAGCTGCGCAAATTCTTGGTGTTGCTGATCAAAGTATGGCTGATAAAGTGAAAGCTGAGCGTGTAGCAAATGCCAAAGCTTTGTTAGCTAAAGATGAAGCCATGCAAGCTAAATTAGGCTAAATTGTTGCTGTATTGCTCAATTTTGACGTCAAAAGTACTCATTGACATGTGTCAACTCTGTGCTTTTTTCTTAAAATTGAACCATACAACGTAAAGTTGAATAGTGATTTTATTACACACACCAACTAAAGAGTGACCTTCATGAGTAATACCTCAACAATCAAACAAGCTGCTGAGGTGTTTACCCAAGGAGGGATTATTGCCTATCCAACTGAGGCTGTTTTTGGTCTCGGTTGCGATCCTGATAATGACTTAGCTGTTCAAAAATTATTATCAATAAAACAAAGGCCTACTCATAAGGGGCTGATTATATTGGCTACTAATTACTCTCAACTATTACCGTATATTGATGATAATGCTATCACTCAAGAGCAGCGCCTTAAAATTTTATCACGCTGGCCAAATGCAATAACCCAAGTACTACCTGCCAGAAAAAATGCTTCACCATTACTTTGTGGGCACTATGACTCTATTGCAGTGCGCATTACCGATCATGAAGATGTTGTGGCATTATGCCAACAGACCAACAAAGCAATAGTATCTACTAGTGCGAATCTAGCAGGAAGCAAACCAGCTGCTACTTGGCAGCAAGTTGAAAAGCAACTTGGAGATAAAATAGATTTTATCGTTAAGGGTGAAACCTCTGGCTTGTTAAAACCTTCAACTATTATAAATGGACTAACAGGAGAGATCATTCGTAGTTAGTTGTCGTTTTTCTCTCGTAAAAACAAGCTTTAAAGAAAAGTCGTGACAAATATCAACAAAGCGATGGCGGTGACGTTTTTATTTTTATTTTCTGTTCAAAATGTTGATCAAAATCAATTAATAGAAAATTAGTCCTATTATTATACCCGCAAATTCTAAAGGGGTACAAAATATGAAAAAATCATTATTAACAATAGCATTCTTATCTAGTCTTTCAACTGCTACTTTTGCTAACCAAGCGGGTGATGTTTTAATTCGTGGTGGTGCCACATCAGTGAATCCTGATAGCGATAAAGCAGCGGTGTTACTTGCTGGAAACGACTCAACAATGTCGCTATCTGTTGATGATAATACACAGTTAGGTCTTAATTTTGTTTATTTTTTTGATTCTAATTGGGCTGTTGAGCTTTTAGCTGCAACACCATTTACTCACGATGTAACCATTCATGACCCGAACGCCGTGTTAGGTGTAGATGGTGTAAAGCTCGCTGAAGTTACGCATCTACCTCCAACATTAAGTGCTTTATACTACATTGATACAGGAACTGCACTTAAACCCTATATAGGAGTAGGTGTGAATTACACACAGTTCTTCAAAGAAGAATTTGAAGCAGCACCAAAGAGTCTAGGACTAAGTAATTTACAATTAGATGGTTCTTTTGGTTTTGCAGTACAAGTTGGGGCTGACTATGAAATTGATCAAAATTGGTCTGTGAATATTTCAGCTCGTTATATTGATATTTCTTCTGATGCAACATTCGATGTAGCAGGAGATAATATAGGCAAGGCAACTGTTGATGTAAATCCTATGGTTTACTCTGTGATGCTGGGTTATAAGTTCTAATACAACTAAAAAGAATAAATCATAAGAAAAAGCAGTAATTCGTTACTGTTTTTTTATGTTCATAAAACCTCAATTCGGTTACGCTATTGGCATTATCTTTATAAAGGCACTTAACCATGGATCAATATCGCGTTTTCGGTAATCCAATTAAACAATCTCGCTCGCCTTTTATTCATCAAACTTTTGCTAAAAACTCTAAGCAAGCGCTTAATTATGAAACCAAGTTATCTGAGCTTAATGGTTTTAAGACTGATATTGCTGATTTCATTGTTCAAGGTGGTAAGGGCGCTAATGTTACGGTTCCATTTAAGGAGCAGGCCCTCGAAATATCGGATGAATTATCTGATCGTGCTCGATTAGCTGGGGCAGTGAATACATTAAGTTTTAGAAATGGCAAAATTTATGGTGATAACACCGATGGTGAGGGTTTAGTGCAAGACTTATTACGTAATAAGGTTCAATTAGAAAACAGTCGAATATTATTACTTGGTGCAGGAGGTGCAGCAAAAGGGGTATTACTACCTCTACTAGCTCAAAATCCAGTAAGTATTGTTATAGCGAATCGTACCGTTAGTAAAGCTGAAGCTCTTATTGAACAATTTAATGATAGCAAACTTCATGCATGTGGTTTTGAACAAACTTCAGGAACAGTCTTTGATGTAATAATCAATGCAACCTCTGCTAGTTTATCAGGAAAATTACCAACTATATCTACCTCAATTATTACAGAGAACACCGTATGTTATGATATGGTTTATGGTAAAGAGCTGACGCCCTTTTTAGTCTGGGCAAAAGCACAGGGTACAAGTAAGGTTATTGATGGTATAGGTATGTTGGTTGGACAAGCTGCAGTAAGTTTTAATATTTGGCGTGGTGTAAAGCCAGATGTAGAAACAGTTATTGAACAACTAAAAGCATCGCTTGCTCAGGAGTAGTTTTTGAACCAAGCAATTTTGTTTAATGATGATTTAATTTTTGATGAGCAGCAAGATGCGTGGAGTTTTACTGCTCAATCGGAAGGGCAAATACTGACAATATACTTCCATTCTATGCAATTGAAACTGCTAGGCGAAATTGATAACTGTACAAAGTTTGATTTAGAAGAAGTTGTAGAGCTCTGGTTAGAAAAAAATGAATTAGAAGGGAATGTTATTCATATACAAATGAGATGATTCGCAATGGCTTTACTAATAAAGAATCGAACGAATCATCATAGAAGAGCATTTAGCCTAACTGCTTTGGTTCAAGTAGTCATTTTTTAACTCAATATAATTAATAGCTGATTGTTTAAGAAAATCAGATTCACTTTTCTTTAACTTCCTTGCACGTTTAACAGGGTTACCGACATATAAATAACCACTAGATAAAATTTTGTTTGGCGGAACTAAACTACCAGCTCCAATGAAAACATCATCTTCAATTATCGCACCGTCCATAATGATGGCTCCCATTCCTACTAATATTCTATCACCTAAAGTGCAGCCATGTAGCATACACTTATGACCAACAGTAACATCTGCGCCAATAATAAGCGGGTTTCCGTTTGGATTATGTTCACTTTTGCGAGTCACATGCAAAACGCTTCCGTCTTGTACATTTGTTCTTGCCCCTATAGTTATAGTGTTCACATCACCACGAGCAGCGACTAACGGCCAAATACTTACATCATCACCAAATGTGATATCACCAACAAGCACAGAAGAAGAGTGGATATAATTAGCATTACCTAGAGTAGGATATATGCCGTTGTATGCACTTAAGTTATCATTTGTCATAATTTACCTACATAAGGTTTATAAAAGAAGAATAATAATAAAAATATCATAAAACATCCTTAAATATAACAAACACAGAGAGATATTCACTAGTAGGTAATGATATATTCAAGATGCGTGAGCGTTTATTACAGAGCTACTATTAAGTAAATAGCTTGTTTTAACAGCAATAAGAATGGGGCTTGTATGAATACTAATCATATAAACAATAAATTGAATATTATAATAAAAAAGTGTTGACCTGATAATAGAACTCTATACAATGCGCTCCAGTTCCAAGGGGTTCAGCCAAAAAGCTTAACCAACTGGACGTTTTGATAAGTTATCTCATTACTTTTAAGGTAAATCAGTTAACTTAAACGTTTTAAAATGAATTGTTCGAAAGTTTAAAAATAACTTTTAAAAAGATTCAAAAAAACGTTGACATCAAAACTCGGAGGCGTACAATGCGCATCCTGCTTCGGGCAAACGGCAACGTTAACCAGAAGCGCAAAGCGAGTAACGAATGCGATTACTGCTTAGTTATCTTATCTCTTATAAAGAGTCGATAACGTTCTTTAACAATTAGTTATCATGCAATTTGTGTGGATACTCACATTACTTGTTTTTACATAGTTCTCTATCTTTTATTAGGTAGGAACAAAAAAACGCTTAATGAATGATGTTCATGCAAATAAATATATACTTATATATGTAATGCGATATCAACTTCGGTTGGTATCACGACAGAATTCATTGAGCAGTTATGCATCTTCGGATGACGTAACACAAACGATTTTTAATTGAAGAGTTTGATCATGGCTCAGATTGAACGCTGGCGGCAGGCTTAACACATGCAAGTCG
>ENA-ORXI01003640-ORXI01003640.1-sediment-metagenome-genome-assembly--contig:-NODE-3640-length-10238-cov-2.920185_pt1 | contig 10238 bp, 9 predicted proteins | sample MGYA00237861_ERZ511468 | MGnify/ENA primary metagenome ERZ511468 (study PRJEB26299, sample SAMN06266213) | sediment metagenome | isolation source: Hudson Canyon methane seep mesocosm | place: USA:Hudson...
ATTTTTATAATAATTCAGGCATTAAAATTAAAGCAAACCTTCTTGGAGTAGATATAGAGGCACAATCGCTTCAAAGCATTTTAACAGGTGGTATCTCGTTTATTAATATTGATAATGAAGCAGTGGATAAGCCGGTAGTAAATGGTGATAAATTTAATTTGTTCCCTAATCAGAATTTAGCGAAACAGCGTACTAGTTTTACTTTAGTCATTTCTGCAAATGAGCAAATTAATACCAATACCCGCATTTTACATCGTGGTGAAGAAATTGGTGCTATTCACAATATTGAAGTTGAAGGCGATAAAAGTAAGTTGTATCTGGGGTTATTGCCTGAATATGAGAAAATTTTACGTGAAGGTACTCAATTTTGGTTAGCAAAGCCTAATCTAAGTTTGTCAGGTGCTACAGATACAAATGCGCTGTTAGGTGGCTCTTATATAACGTTTAATCTTGATAGAGAAAATCAAAAAGTTAAAACTGATTTTGTATTATTAACCTCTGCTCCTGCTAAATATGCCAGTGCATCAGGTTTGCAATTAAGCTTGATAACAGACAGTGCAAATGTGGCAACAGCAGGGAGTAGTATAAGTTATCGCGGTGTTGTTGTTGGTCAAGTTGACAATATCACTTTAGATAAAGAGGCAGACAAAGTTCGCATAAATATGACTATTGATGATGAGCATAAGTCTTTAATACGACCAGATACACGTTTTTACAATGCTAGTGGCATTATGTTTAGTGGTGGTTTAGGTGATTTTGTTGTTAAAACAGAGTCTGTTGATACAATTTTGCGCGGTGGTATTAGTTTTTATAATCCAATAAATAATGAGAAATCTCAGGTTGAAGTGCAAGAATTAGAGAGTTTTACATTATTTGACCATTTTGAACATGCACAGAGTGCAGGTTTAGCTATCAGTATTCATTTCAACGATTTTACTGGCTTAAAGGTAAACACTAAAGTTGTGTATCAAAGTCAAGAAGTAGGCTCTATAACGCGTTTGATATTTAATGATGATAAAGTGGGTGTGACAGCATTAGTCTTGCTAAATGATATCGGGACTAAATTTGCAAAGCAAGGTGCCAGTTTTTGGATCGTTGAACCTGAAATAGGTTTGGTCGGATCGAAAAATGTTACATCTTTGCTCGAAGGTGCTTTTATTTCGCTTTTACCTAGCAATAAAGAGGCTAAGCAACAAACAGTGTTTGAAGCCCTTGAGTTGCCACCGACCATTAAAAAGTTGCCACACGGTTTAAATGTTAAATTAATCGCCAAGCGTTTAGGCTCGGTACGAATTGGTAACCCAGTACTTTATCGTCAAGTAAAAGTGGGAGAGGTGATTGGAATTGATTTATCGCCAACGGCAGATACTGTGGATATTTTTATAAATATTGCCAAGCGTTACGCGCCACTGATTAATAAAGGTAGTAAATTCTGGAATACTAGCGGTGTTAGTATTGAAGCAGGTATTATCTCAGGGATTAACATTGATTCAGAGTCAATTGAAACACTTATTGCAGGAGGTATTGCTTTTGCCAGCCCAGAAGTAGCCCCAAATAACACCGATGAACAAGTGAAGCTTAGTAGCTTTCTATTACATCAAAAACTAGATGAAGACTGGTTAGAGTGGCAACCTATAATAAATATTAGTCAATAGTCTCAGGTGAAATAAGGGATAAAAATTCGCTAACGGCTTGTTCTGGTGTTTTTCCACTAAGTTGTTCTGTTTTTGTAATGGCTGTAACAACAGCAATACTATCCACGCCAGTTGCTAATACTGCTGGCGCACGAGCTAAGTTAATACCACCAATAGCCACAACAGGAATTTGTTGATCTAACTGTTTAGGTCTTAATGTTAATAATTGACGCAAATTTTTTATCCCTTGAATTTGTCCTGTCATGTCTTTTGTTTTAGTGGGAAAAATTGCCCCAATGGCTAAGTATGTTGGTTTTAATTGTTGGGCAAGTAAAAATTCATAACAGCCGTGAGTGCTGATGCCTAAACGTAAGCCTGCTTGTTGAACTTGTGCTAAATCTGCATCGCATAAATCCTCTTGGCCTATGTGTACACCATAAGCGCCATGCTTAATTGCTAATTGCCAATAATCATTGATAAACAAACGAGTATTCGTGTTTTTTGCTAAGGCCACTGCGGCAATAATCACTTGTTCGAGTTCATCTTTTGGCAGGTTTTTAACCCTTAATTGGATTATTTTCAACCCTAAGGGTAATAACCGTTTTAACCATGCAATTGAATCAATTACTGGGTAAAGCCCGAGTTTCTCCCCATGTAAGTTGAGTCGTTTAAATGCAGGTAAACTTTGGTACTCTTGGTTAATATTATCTTCAACATTTGGAAAGCTACTGCTCTTGTAAGGGAAAGTTAATTGCTCAAAAGCGCCATAATATTTATGGTGTTGTGACGAGCTTATTTCCTGTGTTGCTGTTAAACCTTGGTTTATAAAGGCTTTGGAAAAAGTGAAAGCATCACGCACTAAATACCCTAATGCTAAAAATGATGCCAAGGCACTGGCAAAGCTACACCCACCACCGTGGTTATAATGGCTAGCAATTCTGGGAGAGCTAAGTTGATAGCTAATAGCTTGATGAATTTTATCTTGATTATCTTGTTTTAATTGGTTTAGTTGATGGTAACAATAATCAAAACATTCTTCATTATCGCTGCTATGACCGCCTTTAATAATAATGCTATTAATAGAAAAACAGTGGTAGATTTTTTCGGCAAGTAATTCGGCAGAAATTTGCTCTTGCAATGAAATATTAACTAGCGCATTAGCTTCGATTAAGTTTGGCGTAATCACATCAACATGTTGCAATAATGGCGATAAATCACTTGAAGTTAAAGAATTAAAAGTACCGCCAGTACTGGCTTGACCGACAGGATCATAAATTACAATTAAATTTGGCCACTCTTTTTTTAAAAACGCCAGTGTAGTTGTTAACCACATGACTTGTTCAAGCGTAGCTAATAAGCCAATTTTGATGACTGCTGGCGCTTTATCAGTAATGAGCGCATCAACTTGCTGTTGTAGAATATCAACAGAGACTGGGTTAACTGACACTAGCTGATTTGAGTTTTGCACCGTATTTGCGGTAATTAACGTGCACACTTCTACACCTAAGCCATGACCCGTTTTTATATCCGCCGCAATGCCTGCACCACCTGAACAATCACTACCAGAAATACTCCAAATTATCGGTTTTTTAGTTATCATGATTGGTGCCAGAAGGGGGTGTCTAATGTCGGTGTTGATGGGTGTGCAGTTTGCCTTTGTTCCATAATGCCTGCTACATAGCCTTGTTCACCCGCTTTAAGTGCTTGGCTAAAAGCCTGTGCCATCAATACCGGGTTGTCAGCTAAGGCCACGGCACTATTTAATAGCACTCCGTCATAGCCCATCTCCATTGCTAAACAGGCATCAGAAGGTTTACCTATACCAGCATCTAAAATTAACGTTGCATCAGGCAAGCGTAAGCGAATAGTTTCTAAATTGTATGGGTTCATTAAGCCTTTACCTGTACCAATAGGTGAAGCCCAAGGCATAATGACCTGACAGCCTAGATCATATAAGCGCTGACATAACACTAAATCATCGGTGCAGTAGGGCAATACTTTAAAGTCTGCGTTAATCAATAGTTCAGCCGCATTTATCAGCTCAATAGGATCAGGTTGTAAGTTATAATCATCACCAATAACTTCTAACTTAAGCCAATCTGTTTTAAATATTTCTCGACTCATTTTCGCCAACGTTACCGCCTCGGCAGCGGTTTTACAACCGGCAGTATTGGGTAGTAAAAAACCATTGGTTTGAGTTACTATTTCTTGTAGGTAGCGCCAAATTTGTTGCCCAGCCTGTTCACTTGGGTTCTGCCTTTTTAATGACAAGGTCACCACTTGTGAGCCACTGGCCAAAATAGCTTGCTTCATCACGTGTGGAGAAGGGTAAAGGGCACTCCCAATAAGCAAACGACTATCGAGATTTTGTCCATAAATATTCAAAGACACTGTCATTAACCTCCTTGAATAGGCAAGAGAACATCTAAACTATCGCCATTGCTGACAAAGGTTTTGTCATAATCATCTTTACTAACAAAGTCACCATTGAGTGCCACGGCAAAAGTGCTTTGCTGTGACTCAATGAAATATAACGCTAATGCTGCACTGACGGTAATTCTTGCTTCGTGAGCGAGTGGATATGCCTGACCATTGATATGAATATTCATGAGTTAGCTTCCTTTTTGTGTGTTTGCTTTGAGACTCTTTGCTCAGATAGCATTTGCACTGTTAATAAGTGGTTATAAGGCAGAACTTGATCTTTACCGATTACTTTATTATTGACCACGGTTAACACTTGTTCCAGTACTACGGGCGCAATTAAAAATCCGTGACGAAATAGACCATTTACTTGTACCAATGAGCCATCAACAATTATTTTCGGTTGATTGTCATTAAATGCTGGACGAGACTGGCTAATATGTTGACGAATGTTAGCCTCAGCAAATCCAGAGTGAACACTATAAGCTGCGCTCAATAGTTCCATAGCCGAACGTACTGTCATGTTTGCTTCGTCACTACTTTCAATTTCAGTGGCACCTACCACGTAAAAGCCTTTACCTTTAGGGGCGATATAAAGTTGATACCTTGGGTGCATTAAGCGAATTGGTCGAGATATATGTACATCAGGAGCGAATAGCTGAAATAGCTCTCCACGCACAGAACGTAAATCAGTTAGTGGTGCACAATAGTTACTCGTATATTTTGTACTGGCACCTGTTCCTCTACAATCAATGATTAAATCAAAAGCTTGCGTTTTTGTCTTATCACAATATATGTAACTTATTTGCGCTCTGTTCTCTTGATGGTTAATACGAGTAACCAAGCATTCACTTAACCAATTTATGCCTTCCTGTTCAAGCTGTTTTCGCAATGCCACTAATAAACGGCGATTGCCTATTTGACCTTCCTGCGGCAAGTACAATCCTTGATTAAAACTTCGCCCTAGCTCGGGCTCTAGTTCATTCAGTTGAACTCTATTTAATTTTTGCAGAGTTTGTTCAGGATAATTATTTTGTAAGTGACGCACAAAACGCAGGTAATCACCTTTGTCTTGTTCGTGACTTACCATAATGGCGCCCGTTTGTTGAAAGAAAGTATGCTCGTCTAAACTGGCTAGCAATTTGGGCCATAAAGATAAAGACTCAAAGCCCATTTCAACAATATTTGCTTCGCAGTGTAGCGATTCACCTAAAGGTGTTAGCAAACCCGCCGCAGCATAAGCGGCGCTGTTATGCGCCAACTTAGTATCTTTATCAAATAGAGTCACTTCAAGTTCGGCTTGGCGATGCAAAGACAAGGCTAACAGCCTACCCATTAATCCAGCGCCAACGATGGCTATTTTCATTATTTATCTGCCGTTACTATTTTACTGTATGGTAGATTTCGCTACCAGCGGCTTTAAATTCAGCTGATTTTTCTGCCATACCCTGCACCATATCTTTATCTATACTAGCTTGCTCAGCATCTAGCACTATGGTTTCATCCAATAACTGAATTTCTATCTTTTTACCAGATTCGAGATCAGCAGCATAGTCGCGTACTTCTTGGGATATTTTCATTGAGCAGAATTTGGGGCCGCACATAGAACAAAAATGGGCAACTTTTCCCGACTCTTGTGGTAGCGTTTCATCGTGATAAGTTCTTGCTGTTTCAGGGTCTAAACCAATATTGAATTGATCGTACCAACGAAATTCAAAGCGGGCCTTACTCATGGCATTATCACGAATTTGAGCGCCAGGATGACCTTTAGCTAAGTCACCGGCATGGGCGGCAATTTTATAGGTGATCAAACCTTCTTTAACATCTTCTTTATTCGGTAAGCCCAGGTGTTCTTTTGGGGTTACATAACAAAGCATGGCACAGCCGTACCAACCAATGTTAGCTGCGCCAATGCCTGAGGTAATATGATCATAACCGGGTGCAATATCGGTAGTTAATGGACCAAGCGTATAAAATGGCGCTTCGCCACAATGCTTTAATTGCTCTTCCATGTTGTCTTTAATCATATGCAGTGGCACATGCCCTGGGCCTTCAATTATCGTTTGAACATCATGTTGCCAAGCAATTTTAGTTAGTTCACCTAGCGTGCGTAATTCAGCAAATTGCGCTTCATCATTTGCATCGGCAACTGAGCCTGGGCGTAAGCCATCACCTAGTGAGAATGAAACATCGTATTGTTTTAAAATTTCACAAATATCTTCAAAGTGGGTATATAAGAAGTTTTCTTTATGGTGGGCCAAGCACCACTTCGCCATAATTGAACCACCACGAGAAACAATACCGGTAACTCGTTTAGCTGTCATAGGTACATAACGCAATAATACTCCTGCATGAATAGTGAAGTAGTCAACGCCCTGCTCGGCTTGTTCAATTAAAGTATCGCGGAAAATTTCCCACGTTAAATCTTCAGCGACTCCGTTTACTTTTTCTAATGCTTGATAGATTGGCACAGTACCAATAGGTACTGGCGAGTTACGTAAAATCCATTCACGGGTTTCATGGATATTACGGCCTGTAGATAAATCCATTACCGTATCGGCGCCCCATTTGGCTGACCAGACTAATTTTTCAACTTCTTCTTCAATTGAAGAGGTTACTGCCGAGTTACCAATGTTAGCGTTTACTTTTATTAAAAAATTACGGCCAATGATCATTGGCTCACATTCAGGATGGTTAATGTTTACGGGAATAATAGCGCGGCCACGAGCAACTTCGTCTCGGACAAATTCTGGGGTGATCTGATTAGGAATGCTGGCACCAAACGATTGGCCTTGATGTTGCTGTAGTAAAATTTCATCTTTCACTTTTTCACGCTTTAAGTTTTCACGAATGGCAATATACTCCATTTCAGGGGTGATAATGCCTTGGCGAGCGTAATGCATCTGAGTAACATTTTTACCTTTTTTGGCAATTCGCATTTTGGGTAAGTGTTCAAAACGAATATGATCAACGCCTTCATCGGCTAATCGTTGTTGTGCGTATTGAGAACTATTTGATTGTAAAAATTCGACATCACCACGGCTATCTATCCATGACTCACGTAAGCGAGGAATACCTTTGTGAACGTCAATATCAACATTGTCATCGGTATAGAATCCTGAAGTATCATAAACACAAAGAGGCTCATTTTTTTCATACACTGGATTATCTTTACCGCCACCATTTCCTGGAGAAATAAGGGTATCTGTCAAGGTGATTTCACGCATACCCACTTTGATATCGTGTAATTTGCCCTCAACATAGGTTTTCTTAGAATTGGGGAAAGATTGATCTGAGACATTTTGTAAAAATGCTTGTGCAGCTTGGCGCTTTTCACGTCTGCTTGGTTTGTTTTTGGGTTGTTCGCTCATGGTCGCTACCTATTTTTAAAACATTAAAAATGAAGCGGAATGACAACAATAAAGGTGAGTAATGAAGAAAACAGTATTCGATAAATACTGTTTACTCTTGTTCCCTACGCAGATACTAATCTGTTCAGGTATTACGGATCCCGCTTACGCGATCTCAGCCTTTGGCACTCCGACAAGTCTTGTATTGATAGCCAAATTTTTACTCTGACTAAAAAATACCGAGCAATACTAACGTGAGCGTCTCCTTGTTCGCAAACTATTTAATAAAATAACTAGCAAAATAAATATCGCCAGTGGTATCGGCTAGGGTAAGATAAAGATTAATTTATTATGATTTTAACAGGTGACATTTTGCTGCAAGTTATTGCTCCACAACAATTTAAAACCATTCCTTGGAAGAACGGTTTAGGTGAAACTACTGAGCTGGCAATTAATGACGGAGGCAATCTAGAGTGCTTTGATTGGCGTTTGAGTATTGCCAGTGTGATTAATGATGGTGTGTTTTCCGATTTTTCCGGGTATCAGCGTAATTTAGTTTTAATTGCTGGTCAGGGATTAGTGCTAGAACATGACGATAAAAGTAGTGATAACTTAGCTAACTTGCTAGATATTGCTAGCTTTGATGGTGCTTGCCAAACGTTTGGCAAGCTTAGTGCTGGCGCCATTAAAGATTTTAACATCATCACTAATAAGAAAAAAATACTGCCACAAGTTAGTTGTTATATTACCGCACAAGCAGTGACGGTTAGCTTAGCTAAAACAAGCCTATTTTTTGCTTTTAGTTTAACGGGCGAAATGAACGTTGAAGTTAATGTTAAAAACGTTAAGAAAGAAAAAAGCATCGTGCCTCAAGGACATTTATTGAAAACTTCGTTTGCTGATGAAGCACACGATAAAGGTGAATATACTTTCAAAATCAGCGGTGAAAATATGATTTTAATACAATTACAGCCAAATGAAGTCGACCCTATATGAATAAAAAAATCACGCTATTATTTGTTTTTTTAGCAGCTAACTTTATCCTGTCTACCTTAATTAAACCTTACCCATTGAGCTGGGCTGTTAAATTATTACCTATGCTGTTACTGATTGGCGTAGCTTGGCAATCGTTAAAAGATAAATCTCCTGATGGTAAATTTTTCATTGTGGGTTTAGTTTTTTCGGCCTGTGGGGATTTCATTCTCGATTATGATCGCGTTAATTGGTTTATCTTTGGTTTAGGCGCTTTTTTTATTGCCCACCTATTTTATTTAGCGAGTTTAAAACCCTATATAAAAAAATTGCATCAAGCTAAGTTCTATATCACTACTATTGCTTATATGATTTATGGCGCTTTTATGCTGACACTACTCGCCGATGGTTTAGGTGATTTGTTTATTCCGGTAGTCGCTTATATGAGTATATTACTCTTGATGGCGCTGGCTACGGTACTTAGTGAGAAGTCTAACGTTTGGTTAGTGCTAGGTGGTATCAGTTTTGTACTCTCTGATTCTTTAATTGGTTTTGATAAATTTTATAGCCCAATTGCCCATGTGGATATTGCTATTATGATCACTTATTACTTGGCTCAGTATGCTTTATTGACGGGGTTTATCAAAGCGAAGCAGTAAAAAGTAGTCAATAATAAACTTATGGATATTGTTGAACTAATACCGACTAATCCAAAATTAAATTTCGCCTATTAAAAAATATTGAATATACTTAACCTTGAGCAAGGTAATTAAGGTGGCTAAACGAGTGCTTATAGAAGATGCTTTAGATTTTATTGAAAACTCAAATATTGGAATCCACGCGGTTTCACCTGAGGGCATAATTAAATACGCTAATGAGCATGAATTAAATGTCTTAGGCTACACTGAAGAAGAATATGTTGGTCATCATGTGTCTGAGTTTCAATTCGATAAGTCATGTTTAGAGCAAATGATGACTAAACTGGCCAAATTCGAATCTTTTTCCAACTTCCCAGCTATGGTAAACGGCAAACACAAGATAAAATATATACTCTATAGTTCAAGTGTCTATGAGTACCAAGGTGAATTTATTCACACTCGATGTTTTGGTAACGAAATATCAGAAGATGTATATCATGCCTGTAAACTTGAATATAAAAAATCTCTCAGCAATAGGATGAATTAGTCTGTTATTCTGCTTCGGGCACTAAGAAGTCTCTTGGTAGCTTATTTTTATATCATCAAAAAGTCAGCTTTCACGCCCTGAGCCTTTCAGTTAACTATATTTCCCCCTGATAGCATCAAGTGATAGAAACAAAAAAGCAGTGACTAAAACTAGTCACTGCTTTTTTCTAATTCATTTGTCAGCTAAAACTATTAGCTCAAAGCGAATTACTCTTCGTTAGCTGCTTCTTTTTGCTCTGAAGTTTGCTCTGAAGTTTGCTCTTGAGCTTGAGTTTGCTCTTTTTTCTCTTGATGGTCTTCACCACCACAGCCGCCACAACATCCCATAATGTTCTCCAATCATTCAGTAAGGTTAAACTTGCTGATTATAATACCTGAGTAAAAAACTCAGGTATTTGATCGGGATCAATCTCTGCTAAGTTTTGGCGCAACTGGCTTAGCTTAGCTTAGTTACTGTAACAAACTAGTTAAGTAATTTTTTATAGCCCATGTTGAATAAGGTGAACGCGTAAATATCAGCATATTGCTCAATAGTTTTTGAAACTGGCGTACCAGCGCCATGGCCTGCATTGGTTTCAATACGTATTAAGGTTGGTGCATTGCCCGCTTGTTTAGCTTGTAATTGTGCGGCAAATTTAAATGAGTGAGCAGGTACTACGCGATCATCATGATCACCT
>ENA-ORXI01003643-ORXI01003643.1-sediment-metagenome-genome-assembly--contig:-NODE-3643-length-10235-cov-2.876551_pt1 | contig 10235 bp, 10 predicted proteins | sample MGYA00237861_ERZ511468 | MGnify/ENA primary metagenome ERZ511468 (study PRJEB26299, sample SAMN06266213) | sediment metagenome | isolation source: Hudson Canyon methane seep mesocosm | place...
GTATTAAAGTAGAAATATGAATAAGTTATTAACTAATAGTGGCTTTGATTATGGATTTGATCCATCTATTTGTTCTGGATGTGAGGGTAACTGCTGTATTGGTGAGTCTGGATATATTTGGATAAACCAAGAAGAGATTAAAAAGTTAAGTGAATTGTTGGGTATTTCTATTGACGAGACTAAAAATAGGTATTTGAATAATTGAGCCTAACATAGGTTTTAAAGTATAAAAAGGAGACACTCCAAGCTCTTTGTGAGCAGCCATTAAACGATTATGTGCTTCTTCTCCATTATAGTTGGCTTTTATATCACTTAATTTGGGAGCGAGCAGGGTTTGGACTTGACTCACTTTTCTTTGAAATCCTGTGGTCATGACACCTATAGGCAGCAAAAGTATTTTTAGAAGTATCGCAAAAATCACTATAGCCATTCCCCAGTTGTTCACTATATACGACTGTATAAAAACAAGTGATGATTCTATAATTTTAGAAGCCATAGCTAGTGGTGTCCACAGATGATTGTATCTTATCTGGTCTAGTTCTGGTGCTATTGATGATAGTTTATTTTTTGTAACTACTTTGATTATTGTTTCCTGATGTTTTAACATCTCAGGATTTTCTATAACCAGTTTGTCATTGTCTAGTTTTATTATCAAGTCTCTCTTTTGTATTAGCATTACTTCTAATCTACTTACAACTGCTAACCATTGTGACTCTTGTAGTTTTACTTCATCATCAATTTTATATATATACTCTTTACCTACTACATAGTAAGCCAAGTTGTTGTAGTAAGAAGCCATACTATAAAAGGAATAGCTCTTAGTTTGTTTTTCTATGAAGTTATCTATAACCGTTTTCGAGCCAAAAAGATTTATCGGTAATACAAAAAAAAGAAATGCAAAGAGTAGTGATAGGAGCTTTTCTTTATAATTTAAATTACCTTGCATCTTATACTCTACTGCCATCATTTTTTTCATTTAATAATGCCATATTTTTTTAAATCATCGATTGGATTATTTGGAGAAACATCAAGATTAATAAGTTCTGAATCTTTCATAGCTTGCAATAGAGATATTTTGCGAGAAGGAATTTTTACAGATACGTAGTCGCTATAATGACTACTTTCAGCATCTTTTAAAACATAAAGGTAATACGGTTCATTTGTTTCTAGTGAATCTCCCAGGAGGTTAATGCCATTAAAAGCTTCACATTCATTGTGTACATTGGCTTTTTCACATAGTGTTTTAGCTATATCATTTAGTAAAACTAGCTCAGATTTATACATTGCTTCTGAACGATTTGTATCAAAATCCTTTATCATAAGTGTAGGTTTAAATCTATTATATCCCATCAATAAATTTTTATTGATTCTTAAATTTTCAGGATATGATGAATAATAAGGAGTAGGCTTAGAATGATCAGATTTAAATATTATTAAACTTTTATCATAAATATTTAGTTCTTTAAGTTTATCAAGAAAATTTATAAACTTTTTCACTGCACATATATCACTATTTCTAATTCCTTGTTCATTTTGATTCGCATTAAACCAAACGATGTCGTTTGCTCTAAAGTTACATTCAGCATCAATATTAACAGGAAAATGCGTAAATGATATGTGTAAGTACCTTAAGCTAAGTTCTTTGTCTGATACAGACAAGTTTGTTGTAAATGAATCAAATATACTTCCGCTTACGTCTCCTATATGAGTGTTATTCTTACCTGATTTATGATGTTTTTGCAATTGAGTTTTCAGTTCATATGAAATAGTTAACTTTTGTACATATTTATTTAAGTGTAACATACCATTGGTTTTATTTAATATACGAGCTCCAATAGATCCAAACATTCTAACTATAGGGTATCCGAAAAAATAGAAACTAGCATTCCTTTTACGTATTTGATTTATTGAATAATCTAGTTGTATCTCTTTTATTCCCAGTCCATCATATTTGAATTGAAAACTATCTTCTATATGATTGCTTATTGTTTTTGAAAACAAGCCTTCTTTTTTTAATCTTTCATTAACAATAAATAGTGTTTCACCTTTAGATTTATAATCTTGAATACCATAAATATCACCCATCAAAGAAAGTGTTGTAGCTGGTGATTGTGAGACAGCATTTTCGAAAATAGTAAAGTCTTTAAATTCTTGAGAGTATTTTTTATTATTTTTAATAATACTATTCACATCTTTACCAGGTAAACCATCAAAACCTATAACCAAAATATTTTTCTTATTTGAAAGCTTATGTGAGGGGTAACTATTCGTTAATATTTCACTTTTGACATTATACATATATATAATAGGTGAGATTATAGATGTAATTACTACTACAAATAGAAATATATGTATATATTTTTTGAAGCTTTTTAAACTAAGTGAAGCAAAGAGAAGAGAAAGGATTAAGACTATAATTAAATTAATCCAATTAGTAGGATTTAAATGAGTTAGCACCATCACTGTACTCGCTGCAACTGACATTATAAAGCCAGATATCACAATCCAACTAAGTGCGAAGTGAATTATAAAAGTATTTGTCTTACTTAGTTTAAAATACTCCAATATCATACTTACTACGCTAAGAATAGTTCCTACTATCAGTATGTAAAGTACTGATGTACTAAAAAATACAGTTTTATCTATAAACTTATACTCAATAGGATCATTGCCAATCATAAACATTGGCACAAATAAAAATGCTGTTACTGTGGCTAAATAAATTAGCAGAGTGTTTTTTAGTATGTTATTTTTCATTTAGCAATTCCTTTATTGTTTTGCATCCGTTAAACGAGCTTTTTCGTGGGTTAAACACATTTGCTGATAGTGTGTTATTATTTATCTTGGTTTGTAATACTTTTTCTATAGTTTTGCTTAGATTTGAGATATCTTCTAGTTTAACAACAGCACCTATCTCTTCTCTTATGACGACTTCTATAGGTTCTATACCTATTTCTTTGTAGTCTGGATTGTTTATCTTTCTAGGCACATCTATAAATATGACAGGCTTCGCAAGCCCCAGGGCATAATCTAAAGCAGCCCAAGACCAGTCGCTTATCATGACATCAGAAGCGTGTAAAGATTCTTGACCTGAAATATTTTCTTCATAGTTAAATAGCTCATTTGTCTTATATTTTTTAAGCATAGAGTCTACTTTTTTTTTGGAAAACTTGATAGTTTGTGGATGTGGTCGAAGAGTCACCTTGTAGTTATGATCTAATAGATGTGCAACTATCTCCTCTGCTGTACCTGATTCTATAGTTGCACTTTCTCCCCATGATGGAGCCATTAATATATGTAGTGGTTCTTCTATATCTTTTATAGGTGGTTTTGTGCGCTTATCCAAAATAGAATCTAACCTTCCATACCCATGTTCTACAATATTTTTAGATGGAAGATTGTACTTCTGCTCTAATGCGCGAACCTCTTTTACATGATGTGGACCAGCACAAAAGATTGTGTCGTAATGATTAAATGCATTTTTACGATATATCATATGTAAACTCACTAAAGAGTGTTGAACATAAACATAATGAACTCTATGTTTAGAACGCTTTACTTGAAACTGTTCAATGTCTGGCATAGTCATAACCATAACATCTGTTTCAATATTTTCAAACAACCAATTACGAACGAAGCCATCATCTATCTTAAATGTTTGATAATTTGGATGCTCAAAAAATACTCCAGGGTCATCCTCTCCAGAACTTATATAGCAAACTTGTATATTTGAAGTATTTAAAACTTCCTTTACTAATCCCTCCAAGTGTGACCAATAGTTTTTACCTTCAGAATAAAAAGTCAAGCTTCGCTGTTCTTTTGGTAATTGAATAAATCGCATTACATCTTTTATATGACGAAAGAAACCCATTAGTCTATAATCTTATAAAATTTATTCAGTGTTCCACTTTTTGACATCTTCTCATAGTGTTCTAAATCATCTACAGAATCTACTTCTAACCATCCATTATCAACAAGCACAGCTTTTGCTTTCCATCCAGCATCTATAAGTTGTTGTAAAAAGCTGGTCATATACATATTGTCAAAATCTTTTCCATCATAAATTGCACTTCTGTCTATTTGTTCATAAAAGTTTATAAAATCTTCTAGCTTATCTGCCCGTATTTTAATCAATCCCGTGTATTGACCTTGAATACGATCATAGTTTTCAGGTTTTTTACCTAGTTCTGTAATATATCCTCGATTATCCATCATTAATGTCTCTGCATCTTCTAAAGGGTTATCAAGTCTTAAGCTCCACAAGTCCCTCCATTTAGAATCAATCATCAAATTTATTTCATCATTACTTTTTAAAAGAGCTTTTAAATTTTCATTGTCATAGACAATATCCCCGTAAGCAATAATGAGATCTCCATTTTCTTCTATAAACTTCTGTGCACTAAAAAGTGTCTCAACCATATTTGTTTCAGCGAACCTGGGGTTTAATGATGTTTTAAATCCAAGGTCTTTAATTTGATTTGCACAAAAACCTGTAGCTATATGAATATTATCTATTCCGCAGTCCATTAAAGTTTTCACCTGTCTCTCAAGTAGTGATTTTCCTGCTAATGGAACTAAACACTTAGGTTTGTTGTTTGTTAATGGACGTAAGCGAGTACCTTGACCTGCTGCTAAAATTAAAACTCTTGTTTTCATAAAAATCTCTTTATCATTTGTGTGTCTTTGGAGTTAAATGGGTATTCTCTTTCAGGATGCCACATGATTCCAAGTATCTTTTTCTCTTCATTTATAAAGGCTTCGATATTTCCATCACTATCCAGTGCTAGTGGTTTTAAATCTTTAGATAAATCACTTTTACGTATACCCCAGCTGTGGTAGCTATTTACATCACATGGGAAATCAAAACTAGTGTCAAGTGAATTAATAGTATGATTAACTGCTATGTGACCTGTTACTTTTGACAAAGTTCCACCCATTTGAATGTTTAACATTTGCATACCACGACAAACACCTAAAATAGGAATATTTAGACCCATTGCTTCACTAAATAAAGTTTTCTCAAACAAATCTCTTTGGGGGGAGATATTAGCAGCTGTTTCATCTAAAACTGTTAGTGAATTGCCGCCACTAAATATGATTAGATCTAACTTTAAGATTTTTAGTAGAGCAGAAACACTCTCCGGGTTTATATTTGGGAGAGGAATAGGAAGATATTCTAATTCCAGTAAAAGTTCTGACCATCTTTGGTCAAGACAATCACGGGTTTCATTATATTTTGTAATATATTCTACTCGTTGTGTGATACCTACTCGTTTCATGTTATCTCCCGAATAATTTTGCTTGAACAATTTAATTCTATTCTTTTCATGAGAGAAATTTTTTCATATAATTTTTGACCAACTCCGATAGCCGAAGGTAACCCAATTTCTGCAGCTCTAATTGCCATATGCGAATTTGCTCCACCATATTGTGTAATCAATCCTGCGATTGAATGACTAAATAACCAATCATAACCTGGATCAGCTTGCGGTATCATGACTATTTTTCCACTCATATCTATCTTATCATCTGTATTAAACAAATATATTGGTGATTCAACTGTTTTAATTGTTACAAAGTTTGGTTCAGAGGAGCTTCTCTCAAAACAATGGAACTCTGAAGTGTCTTTAATCAAAGAAGGAAGCTCTATAGATTGAGTTATTTTAAAGATTTTTTTACGTCTTTTAATATTTTTCTTAATATCTTTTAAAGAAAGAATATTTAATTTTAATTGCTCTAGATCGCTATATTCCAAGTATGATAATTTGCTTCTTTTTATACCTACCTCTAATCCAGCTTTAATTATTAAATCTAATGCCTTACTAAGATTTTTTGTAAATTCAAATTTTACAGATTCTCGTGCTTGGATAGCTTCTTTAAAATATGTTAAAAATTCTTCTGGGGATAAATTAGAACTTAGTTCATCAAGTATCTTTTTTAAATTCATTTTTTCTGTTTTAGTTAAAACGAATCTTTTAATCTCTTTTGGCTTTTTTACATTTTCAGGAATTAAGTACTGTTGTGGATCTTCCCAGTAAGCTTGTGCTTTTAATTCATAGGTTCCTGGTCGAAGATGACCATACATATAGGTAAGCTCTTCTAGGGATATATCTCCTATACTATAAAGGTATTTTGCTTCTTCAAAATCTCCAGCTACTGTGTTAAAGCTCATTGAAAATTCGTGTTTACGGTCTTCTGTTAATAAATTATTATTCACTAAACTATTTAAAAATGTTGTAGCTACAAATCCAGCACGAGCAGCATGTGAGAATGCCAAAGTTCCAAATTTTCTACAATCATCCAATAGTATAAATGCCTGATCTAAAGAAGATAAATCAGACAATAGGACTTTATTCCTTCGTTCTTCAAGATGATGGATTGAAGATATGTCAGTATGTAGTCTAATCAGTGCTTTATTTGTAATACTTTTTAAAGAAATTTCTAACTCTGCAAGTTCATCTTCCTGAAAATTATAAGAAGAGAATCTATTTCTTGCATTATTTATGAAATTTGGTGTCCAAATTGTATAGGCAACATCAAATTCAATTTTATCATGGAGTTGTGGGTTATTTCTTAGTATATCAATATAAGTATTTGCTAGTTTTGATTTTAAATTAGAACTGATATCAATTGGGATGAATGAATTAAAACTAGCCCTTGTATCAACATAAGGTTGTCCTGCTAAAGCAACAATTAAAGGATAAGGTCTGATGTCACAATAGCCAAATTCTGCACGTTGTTGAGCCCAAATATCATTGGTAATGATTTGCCTATACAAACTAAAGGCAAGTGGTTTAGGACGTATTCCAATGATTTCAGCGGGATTCCAGTCTGGCATATTTGCTAAAATAGTAGAACTTCCATAAAGGAATGGTGATAGTTTTTGTTGTGCCACAAAACAAGATTTTGCATTTGTTATACTAGCCTCAATCATTTTTATATTTAAATCATATTCACTATGGCTTACAGAAATAGGTCGCACCTGAAAAATATGCACTAATCCATTATTATCAATTGCAAATTCTATATCAAGTTTATCAAATCCAAGTAATAGTTCTAATTCCTTTACTGCTTCAAGAACAGGCATTAATTCTGGTGCAAGTTTATCTAAATCACTTGTGTCTAGTTTACTCACAATGATTGTTCTTAAATCTCCATGTGTCCCAGCAGTCACTGATTCAGTTGACTGGGTTACATCGTCAAAATTTATACGATAATAGGGAGAACCTGTTTCTAATCCACAAGTGAAAATCACTCCAGACATACTAACATTCTTTATAAACTCTTGTACTAAGACTTGATCATCACCAGTGTTTGTTTTTCCGTATGAGGCAATAACAGTATTAATAGCACTAACTACTTCATTTTGATTTAAAATATCTACATTTAGAATACTTTCAAATTTACCAGCATTTGATGAGTCCCAATTATCTTCACTTTTGGAACTACTACGAACCACTAAGTTTTTATTTTTAAAAGTTTCTAAAATTTGTTTAATTACTGCATTTGAATCATCAATCCAGTTTGTAAAACAAAAAGATACTTGTTTTCCAATATGACTTTTTTTAACTAATGGCTCTAGTCTTGCAAGAGTTTCAGCTTTAGTGCCAAGAATAAACTTTGATATATCATCTGGAGAATTAAACTCAGCCCACTCCCCCTTGACATCCAATGTTTTAATGGAAAAATCATTTTTTTCTAAGAATTTAATTAAATCAATTAAACTGGTGCCGATATCAGAGGCATTAAGCCTAGATATTTTCTCTATTACTTTTTTACTAAAATAAATTAGTCCAGTAAATTCTACCTTTTGTCCATTAACTAAAATAGTTTCAGCATTGTTAATATCTTCTAATTCACGAGAGGTGTATCTTTTCTTCCAAAAACTATCAATACCAAAGATTACATCTGCTTCCATTGATAACATCTCTTGAATAATACTTTTGCGAAAAATCGTATCTGAATATGATATTACTGTATTTGAATTTGAAAATGGAGCACTAAAGAAAGTCTCTAAAATATTTTTATTTTTCCATTCGGGAATTACTGAGAAGTTTAGTTTTGGGTAGCTTTGTATAACTTCGTCTATATGATAACCACCTAAAAAATAGATGTCTTCTAATGAAACAATAGATTCAAAACTATGAATTTTCCAATCTAATACTGTAGTTGATGTAGATATAAGTTTTAGGGCAGAAGGCTTATCGCCATGGGCAGGTTTTCCGGCACCTAGTAAAAATAACTTCAATTTATTTTAAATCGCTATTTTTGTCCTTAGATTTATCAGCTATAAATAAACCTTTTAACTTGTACCAATATGTCTTCACTGCAATTCCAATAGCAACGAAGAAACCGATAATAGCAGACATAATGGCACTTCCAGAACCTGGATCAATATATGCGAATGATGGAGAAACTAATAGAGCCAAAATTATTAAACTTTTTATTATACTCATGTGACTTTGCCTTGTAAAATGTGTGATAGTTAACAAAATTGTACCCTGAAAATGATTAGTACCAACTTAATATAGGAGACAATCAGCAATTGAATTTTACAATATATATAATGCCTCTAAAATTAAAACCACTTAATAAGTTAATTAATTTTACCTCTAACTATAACATTCCACTTATTATATTTTTATCACATCTATTTAAAGATGTCTATCTTTATTTCTTCATTAATGTAAATATTGAAGGTTCATTCTTTAGTTCATTTATATTCATAATGGAAGATATTTTCTTATTTAATATTTTTTGTAATATTAATAATAGTGATGACAAGAAGTTTGAGTATAATATAAAAGTTTTTAATTTAAAAAACCTAACTTTTCTATTATACACTTCATCTTTAGTAGTTGGCATTATGAAAACTTTATATGCTTTATTAAATTCTCTTAAATAATCTTTTTCATTAAAATTATCTTCAACATTATCTAGATGTTTAACAATACATTTAACTAACTTTGAATAATCATGCTGGCAATCTAAAGTAAGTAACCTTAACAAATAATCATAACGGCCTTAATAACTTATGCCGACAGATTCTTGAGATGTTCATCCCGTATATTATAATGTAACTTATTATCTACTTTTATTTTACCAAAAACTAAAAGTAATAAAAACATATAATGTTCCATAGTTAATATGATTCTATTTTTTGCCATAGAAATTTCTTGTCCTATTGTTTTTACAATAGAAGTTCTCATTACTGAGTACCATACTGATCCTGCATGATTTTCAATGCATTCGTAGTTCTATCCGATGCCTTTTGATTGTTTACCTAAAGTACAAACATTCATTTTGTTCTTATGATATACAATACTAGATTCATAAATATATTCTTTGTTTATCCAAGAAAGTTTATCTGTATTTGCAAAAAATATTTTAGGGTTAGCTATAATATATAATGCAGGTTTTTCTAATACAACTGAAATAATATTTTGACAATCATAAATAACATCTCTTTGAGAAGCACTTCCATCTGACACAACCATTTCATAATCACACGCGATTTTTCGAAGAGGCTTATAGTCTTCATTTAAAATAAAAGCCTCTATCTTATTTTGTATTAAATACTTTACTAATATATCAACCCACTTACCATTTTCTGCAGGATGTTTTCTAAAATAAAATTTCTTTTTACCAAATTCATTTTGAATTGTTTCTAAACTTTTTAAAATACTTATTTTATAGTTATATGGGGTATCATCTTCACCAACAAAAACTGTTGTAGCAAAAAGAACTCCTTTCTTTTTAACTTTATCATTACAAGTACAATTATCAATAGTAAAATCTATCACTGAACATTTTGTATATATACTTTCAGATTGGAACAGCCGCCTATGAGCTTCTGCTTCCATTTCAGTTTGAAATAAAATTTGGTTAAAAATACTATTTCCAAAACTAGTTAATTGATTCATTGAATTATTTATCTCATTAAAAATATACTCATTATTGTAAAAATGTTTTAGAATTTTCATTGATATCTTGTTTAAGATGAAGGGAACTATTAGTCTCAATTTTCTTTTTATATTGACCATCAAACTTCTATTAACCTGTTTTTTATTTTGTGAAGTCTCTATTAGTTTTATAAGTATCTCTAAGTTTAATTTTTCTTTATATTCATCTTCTGTAATACTAAAATTAGATAAATAATAATTCAGTGTTGTTGTATTTGTAGAAAGTGCAACTTTATAAGTTTTTTTAGAAATTATATTATGATAAATATATAA
>ENA-ORXI01003646-ORXI01003646.1-sediment-metagenome-genome-assembly--contig:-NODE-3646-length-10229-cov-6.296592_pt1 | contig 10229 bp, 8 predicted proteins | sample MGYA00237861_ERZ511468 | MGnify/ENA primary metagenome ERZ511468 (study PRJEB26299, sample SAMN06266213) | sediment metagenome | isolation source: Hudson Canyon methane seep mesocosm | place: USA:Hudson...
TGGCGCTTTGTTAGCTATAACTAAACGACCTTCCTCAACTGCTTTAGTTAAAGGTATAAAAACAGCATTAGCCCATTGTTCTGGGTTCATATCTGGAGCACCTTTTTCATCCATTGAAGCAAATGTTGGCATCGTAGCGCCTGGTATAAGCTCAACCTCGCAACCATAACCTTTTTCTAATATAACTTTATCAACTTCTGCCATCAGTTCTGCAGATGCCCAGTTTTGACTAGCTACAACAACTTTTCCACAACCTGCATTAGCTATTCCAGTGAAAGCACTAAAAAACAATACAGATAAAATGGAAATAATTATTTTTTTTATATTCATTATTTTTCCCTCTTTAATTTATTTGTATAAAGAAAACATATTAAAAGAGAAAAATCAAATATGATTCAACCAATAGTAGATTTTATGATCTCATTTTTGTTCCACGTGGATCGTAAAGAGGTTCTTTTATGATGGTACTGTTATAAAAATTACCATTTATTTCTACTTGAAATTTTTCATTCGTTTTTAAAATTTCTTCATCTAAATAAGAATAAGCAACACTCTTTTTTACATGATGGGCAAAGCCTCCAGAAGTAATGTAACCAATGCTTTTTCCATCTTTCACTACAGCTTCATTGTTTGTAACATCGATATCTTCAGTTTCTATAATTAAGGGAGTAAGTTTTAATTTACTGTTATCTTTTTTTGCACTTTCCTTACCAATAAAATCTTTATTCCAATCAATAAAAAAATCTAAGCCAGATTCTTTTGCAGTAAAATCTGGTCTAAAATCTAATGTCCATGCGCCCCAATTTTTTTCTAATCTCATTGACATAAGTGCACGAGAACCAAATGGTTTTAAATTAAAATCTTTTCCTGCAGCTTCCATTTCTTCATATAATTTTAATTGAAAATGAGGAGCAACATAAACTTCATATCCAAGCTCTCCAGTAAAAGAAATCCGATTTACGATAGCTGGAACCCCAGCAACATACATTTCTCTAACATCTCTAAATTTAAAATTTTCATTAGATATGTTTTCTCTAACTATTTTTTGTAATAAATCTCTTGATTTTGGTCCTGATAAGGCGAGACCATGAAAATCATCTGATCTGTTTTTATAAACAACATTGAAATTTTTTAAATGATTTTCAAACCATCTTCTATGCATTTCTTGAACAGCTCCAGAACCAAAAACAATAAATTTATTATCATTAAGACAAGCAACTGTTAAATCCCCATATAGTTTTCCTTTAGGAGTTAACATTGGATTTAAACAGATTCTTCCAGGTTTTGGAATTCGACCTGCTAAAACATAGTCTAAAAATTTTCTTGCATCTGGTCCTTGAAATTCATGTTTAGAAAAATTTGCAATTTCAGTAACTCCTACATTTTCTCTAACATTTTTAACTTCTTTTGAAACATAATCATGAGATCTAGATCTTTTTATAGTTGGTTCTTCGTATGCATCCTTAGGGTTATTTGCAAACCACAAAACACTTTCTAATCCAAAACTATCTCCCATCACTGCTCCTTTTGAAACAAAACGATCATATAGAGCTGTTGTTTTTTGTTTTCTACCTTTAGGTAAAGTTTCATTTGGAAAGGTCATAATGAATCTTCTTTCATAATTTTCTGAAGATTTTATAGTTCCATATTGAGGTGATGCATAATTACCAAATCGTGCCACATCCATTGCCCAAACGTCTATTGATGGTTCTCCATCAATTATCCATTCAGCAATACATTTACCAACCCCACCACCTTGGCAAAATCCTGCCATTACTCCAACTGCAACCCAATAATTTTTTAAACCTGGTACTGGACCAATTAAAGGACTGCCGTCTGGACCAAAAGTAAAAGGGCCATTAACAATATTTTTTATTCCAGCTCTTTCTAGAGCAGGCATTCTTTCAAACCCTATAGCAAGTCTGTCTTGAATATTATCTAGCTTAGGTTCTAAAAGCTCATGACCAAAATTCATTGGTGTTCCTTCTACTTTCCAAGGAGTTGATTTTTGTTCATAGGTACCAAGAAGCATTCCTTTTCCTTCTTGTCTAAAATAGATATTACCTTCAAAATCTGTTCCAACGGGCAATCTTTTGTCTTCACCCATCGCCTCTATTTCTGGTATCGCTTCTGTAATTAAATAATGATGTTCCATTGGTTGGACTGGTAAATTAATTCCTGCCATTTGACCAACTTCTCTTGCCCAGAGACCACCAGCATTAATTACAATTTCTGCATTAATGTTTCCTTGATCCGTAATTACATCCCAAGTTCCATCTTTTTTTTGTTTAGTGTCTTTAACTAAGGTGTTGTTATAATATTTTGCTCCATGAACTTTAGCAGCTTTTGCAAAAGCATAAGTAACTCCTGAAGGATCTACTTCTCCATCTATTGGATCCCATAAAGCAGAAATATATCTTTTTGGATCAATTAGTGGATTTTTTTTTGCTACTTCTTCCAAAGAAATAAATTCTTGATCAAGACCCATGTATCTTGCTTTTGATCTTTCTCTTTTTAAATAGTCATCCCAAACTTCATTTGAAGCTAAATAAAAACCACCACTAGGTTTAAATCCAGTTGAGTGACCTGAAGTTTCCTCGATTTCTTTATAAAGCCTAATTGTATAAGCCATTAATCTAGAAATATTAGGATCGTTAGAAATTACATGGACATTTCCAGCAGCATGCCAAGATGAACCTGAAGTAAGCTCTTTTCTTTCAAGAAGAATGCAATCTTTTAAACCAAATTTTGCAAGATGAAAAAGTATTGAGCAGCCAACGACGCCACCGCCAATTATAACTACTTTAGCATGTGTTTCCATCACTTAAAATCTATAATGTTTTTGCTACATCTGTATTTAAATGTTTCAAAGTTGGATCAGTACCATGTGCATAATGTTTTGACATGTCAGGATAGTATTTATAAGAAATTGGTTTTCTACCAAGAGCAACTGCCATTTCACGTACATGATGAGGTTCTGCACCACAACAAATTCCAATAAAGTTTATTTTCTTATCAACACATTCTTTCGTGAACTGAGCCATTTCAAATCTATTGCAATACTTATTGTCCAAAGCAACAGGAAAAGCATTGCCCCCAGGTATACAATCGCAATCTTCGTCAGTTTGATTTAAAAATCCAGGTTCTTTTTCAGTTGTTCTATAAGGCACAGGTAAAGCTGCAACATGACAAGAAACTTTCTTTCTTATCTCTGGTAAAAGTTTCATTGTCATTTTTGGACCTCTGAAACAATTTAATCCAACAACATCTGCACCGTTATCTTCTAAAATTTTGCATGCATCTCCTGGTGTGTAACCATCTCTTGTCATGTTATTTTGTTTAATTGAAAAATTACAAACAGCAGTTAATCCAGCATCTTTTATAGCTTTAAGAGCAATTTTCATTTCTCCAAGCCAAGTAATTGTTTCAGCTACTATAAAATCAACACCAGCTTCTTTTGCCCAAGCAACTTGTTCTTCAAACATTTTCTGACATTCAAGATCAGATTTTTTATCATTTGGATCCCAAACATTGGTATTTGCAACATCTCCACAAACCATTAAATTTAAATCTTTAAACTCATCTCTAGCGTCTTTTGCAATTTTTAATGCATTTTTTTGAAGAGGCTCAAGCAAATTTTCTTTACCAATGATTCTTAATTTTTCTCTATGTCCATAGTAAGTGAATGCTTGAACAACATCGCTTCCTGCTCTTATAAATTCTCTATGTAATTGAGAAACTACTTCTGGGTGTTCTAAAACTACTTCAGGAACAAAAGCTCCAGCTTGTAAATATCCTCTACGCTCCATTGCAAAAAGATATCCTTCAGCACAAAGAACTGGTCCTTCATTAAGTCTTTCTATTAAATTTTTTCCCATAATTTTTTTTAAGAGCCTAATCTTATTTTTAATGAATTTAAATATAAATTTTATATTTCATAACCTTTCTCTTCTGGCTCGTTATCTATTAACTCAGATGGAAAACCTTCTGCTCGAAAGTTAGTATTGTTTAGTTCTTCCATTCTTTTAACTACCATAGAAGACCAAGCTCTAGACCCATACTTTTTATGACCATCTTTAAATATGTTTAATACTAAGGGGCTAATTTCAAGTGGTATATCTAGCTTTTCTGCTAAATTATTAAAGAGTGTCATATCTTTTTCGACAAGATCCATTGTAAAGTTAATATTGTATGATCCATTTAATATTACTTGGCTTTCAGTTTCGTGAACAAATGAATTTCCAGAAGAGACGCTAATTCCTTTAAAAGTTTTCGTTAAATCTAAATTTGATTTTTTTGCAATTGTCCAAGCTTCCCCTAGAGCCGCTAAATGTACTGAAGCTAAATAATTTGTAATTATTTTTAAAACTGAAGCTGAACCCAACTCACCAGTATGTAAAACTTTTCTACCCATAACAGTTAGTATAGGCAAGATTTTTTCAAAAGTTTTCCTATCACCACCGACAAATATAGCTATATTCCCTGTTGCAGCGCGATGACAACCTCCACTTACGGGGCCATCTAGAGGTATTGCTTCTTTATCTTTAACTAGTCTGCCTAATCTTTTTACTTCTGATTCATCTGTAGTGCTCATCTCTAACCAAATTTTATTTTTAGAAAGACCACTTATAACACCATCTTCTGCTTCCATTACTTCAGCGCAAATTTTTGGAGAAGGCAAACAGGTAATTATTAAATCGACATTTTCTGCTAATTCTTTTGCAGTATTAGCAACACTTGCTCCTTGTTTTGCAAAATCATTAGTTAGATTATTGTCTAAATCCCTTACAGTTAAATCAAATTTGTTCCTTAATAAACTCCCTGAAAGTTTTCCACCAACATTCCCAAGTCCTATAAAACCAATTTTCATATTGTCCTCTTATTTTTAGTGATATTAAAGTTGTTATGATATATTTTCTTTTTTAAAAATGCATTCAATAAAAGTAGAACCAAAATACAATCCTAATCCTAATCCTAGAATTGGATTAATTGCTTTAGCAAGTGATTTTATGATCGAAAAAGACTTTATTAATGTAATTAAAGATAAAGAAATCGATTTTTTTGTAAATAGAATAGAGTGTTACAATCCTTTAACTAAAGAAAATTTGATCAGAATGTCAGAAAAAGTTACCGAAGTTACCAAAGATATTCTTCCTGATCAAAAAATAGACTGTGTAGTTTATGGCTGTACATCTGGAACAATTGCTGCTGGATATAATTCAATTGAAGAAAAAATTAAATTAGCCAAACCTGAAGCAAAAGTCACAACACCAAGCACGGCAGCTATTAAAGCATTAAAAAAATTAGAAATCGAAAAAATTTCTATCTTTACGCCTTATAGTAAAAAGTTAAATGACGAAGTAGTAGAGTATTTTAAAAAAGAAAACTTTAATGTTACATCAAATTCTTATTTTGATATTGAATCAGATTTTGATATTGGAAAAGTTGATCAAAATTATTTGTATGAAGTGCTTTCTAAAATTGATTTAAATGATGCAGATGCACTTTTTGTATCTTGTACTGCTTTACCAGTATTACCAATAATTGATAAACTTGAAAAAAAATTAAATAAAGTTGTTTTATCTAGCAACCAAGCTTTAATCTGGGACACTTTAGAAAAAATTGGCAAAAATGATTCAATTAAAGGTTTTGGAAAATTATTTAATTCAAACTAGTCATGTTATTTGCCAAAGAAGAATATAAAGAAAGATTAAAAAAAGTTCAAAGCTCAATGCAAGAGCAGGGTATAGAATTATTAATTTCTCAAGACACTGCAAATATGAATTACCTAACAGGCTATGATGCTTGGTCTTTTTATTATGCACAATGCGTTATAGTTCATGTGAATGCAGAAGAACCAATTTGTTTTGTAAGAGCGCAAGACGCTGGTGGAGCTTATATAAAAACATATTTAAAAAATGAAAATATTATTCAGTACCATGAAAAATACATTCATACTTGGCCATTACATCCTTATGATTATTTAGTTGAAATTATTAAGCAAAAAAAATGGGATAAATTAAATATTGGTTTAGAAATGGATAGCCATTATTTCACTGCATATTGTTATGAAAAAATTAAACAAGGCTTACCAAATGCTAAATTAAAAGATTCAGAAAGGTTGGTTAATTGGGCAAGACTGGTTAAGTCTAATGCTGAAATTAGTTTAATGAAATCTGCAGCTTTAATTTCTGAAAAAGGTATGAAAACTGCAATAGAGGCAATTAATCCTGGTGTAAGACAATGTGATGCGGTTGCTGAAATTCAAAACACATTATTTAAAGGAACACCAGAATTTGGAGGTGAATATTCTAGTATTGCAACTTTATTGCCGACAGGAAAAGGAACTTCAGCATCTCATTTAACCGCAACCCAAGATAAATTTGTTACAGGTGAAGCAACCATTATTGAGATTTCAGGAGTTCATAAAAGGTACCATGTACCAATGGCAAGAACTGTTTTATTAGGCAAAGCTGAGCAAAAAAAAATTGATGCAATGAAAGCAACCAATGAAGCTTTAGATGCAGGAATAGCAGCAACAAAACCTGGAAATACAGCTGATGATGTTGCTCAAAAATTTTGGGCAGTATTAGACAAGCATAATATTAAAAAAGAATCTAGAACTGGGTATTCTATAGGAATTGGTTATCCTCCTGATTGGGGCGAACACACTTTAAATATTTCAAAAGGTGATAAAACTGTTCTACAACCAAACGTTACTTTTCATATGATAGCAGTTATGCAATTTGGTGATTGGGGAGTTGAAGCCAGTGAATCTGTGAGAGTAACCGAAAAAGGTGCAGAAACTTTTTGTAAATTTAGTAGGGAATTGCATATAAAATAAGAAAAAGTAATTTTTCCTTGAAATAAATATCAACAAATGTTTTAAATCCCCATGTCAAATTCAGATAGCTTTGTTAGATTTGAAAAAGTAGATAAAAGTTACGACGGTGAAATACTAGTCGTTAAAGATTTAAATCTTGATGTCCCAAAAGGCGAGTTTTTAACAATGCTTGGACCATCTGGATCAGGAAAGACAACTGTCTTAATGATGTTAGCTGGTTTTGAAACTCCAACTAGTGGAGAAATTTATTTGGATGGAAATCCAATAAGTAGCATTCCACCAAATAAAAGAGGAATAGGAATGGTTTTTCAAAATTATGCTTTATTTCCTCACATGACAGTAAAAGAAAATTTGGCTTTTCCTCTTGAGGTAAGAAAACTTCCAAAAAATGAAGTGGAAGAAAAAGTTTCAAATGCACTTTCAATGGTTGAACTACAAGATTTTGGATCTCGTATGCCTTTACAGTTATCTGGAGGCCAACAACAACGTGTTGCATTGGCTAGGTCTTTAGTATTTGAACCAAGATTAGTTTTAATGGATGAACCACTTGGAGCACTTGATAAAAATTTAAGAGAACAAATGCAATATGAAATTAAACATATTCATGAAAAAATTGGAATTACAGTTGTTTATGTAACTCATGATCAAAGCGAGGCTTTAACAATGTCAAATCGAATTGCAGTTTTTAATGATGGAAAGATTCAACAAATTTCTTCTCCAGATGTTTTATATGAAAAACCAGACAGTTCTTTTGTTGCGCAGTTTATTGGAGAAAACAATCAATTAAAAGGAAAAGTAAAATCAGTTAATGGAGAAAATTGTATTATTACGACAGAATCTGGAGATGATATTCACGCTTTAAAAGTAAATGTAAATAATAGTGGCGATGCTTCTTTAGTTTCATTAAGACCGGAAAGAGTTGCTATTAATTCATCAGAAAAATTTGAAAATAATTTTGACGCAAAAGTTAAAGAACTAATATATTTAGGTGATCATATAAGATCTCGTGTCGAGGTTTGCGGCAATGATCAATTCATAGTTAAAATTCCAAACTCTTATATGGGAGCAAATTTAAAAGAGGGTGTGACCGTTAAGCTATCTTGGAAAGCTTCCGATTCTAGGGCTTTAGACCTTAATTAAGCTAATTAACTTAAGCAAAATCAATCAAAAAAACTTTTGCAGTCTTTAGGTATTTATGTTTTACTTTCGCCTTTAAAACTTAAGTTAAACTTTAATTAGAGGGAAAAAATATGATAAAAGCAATAAAAGCTACCTTCCTTGGATTAGTGTCATTAGCATTTGTCTCATCGGCATATGCGGATATTACATTTGTATCTTGGGGCGGAGCTTATACAGCGAGTCAACAGAAAGCTTACGTTGATACGTGGGATAAAGGTTCAGGAGTTACTGTTGAAAACTACAACGGTGGTCTTGGAGAAATCAAAGCACAAGTTGAAGCAGGCAATGTTACTTGGGATGTTGTAGACGTACTTCCTGACCAAGCGATCACTGGTTGTGACGAAGGTTTATTTGCAACAGTAGATCAAAGTTCGTTTATAGATGATTTGGTTGTACCACCAATTTCTGAGTGTGTAGTTCCACAAATCTTTTGGGCTTATACTGCATTTTATGACAAAGCAGCATTTCCTGGAAAAAAACCAAAAAACATTAAAGATTTCTTTAATGTTAAGAAGTTTCCTGGAAAAAGAGGAATACATACTTGGGCAAACGCTTTAATCGAAATGGCACTAGTTGCTGACGGTGTTAAAGCAAGCAAAGTATACGATGTAATGAGTACTCCTGAAGGAATAGACAGAGCATTTGCAAAACTAGATACAATTAAAGATCACGTTGTATTTTGGTCAGCAGGTTCTAAGCCACTTGAATTAGTATCAAGCGGTGAAGTTGTTATGGCGTTAGCATACAATGGTAGAATTGGTGCTGCTATCCTTTCTGAAGGAAAAGGCTTCGAATACATTTGGGACGGTACAGTTCTTGAACAAGAATATCTTGTAGCAATCAAAGGTGGAAATGAAGCTGAAGCACTTGAGTTTATGGCTCACGCTTCAACTGCACAAGCTTTAGCTGATCAAGCTAAATACATTCCATACGGCCCTATGAGAAAATCTAGTATTGATGTTATCAAAAAAGGTGAACCTTGGTTCATAGCAGAAGGTGGTAATATTGATATTATGCCTCATATGCCTACACATCCGAAAGTACTTAAGAGAGCTGTTATAGCTGACCCGTTTTGGTGGGCTGATAATGGAGCTGAAGTTAACGAAAGATTCGGCGTTTGGAAAGGTAACTAATAATTCGTAATATTTAAAAAAAGGCGAGATGCAAGTCTCGCCTTTTTTGTTTAGAGGGATAAATTTATGAATGAAGCAACTGCAGGATCTATATTAACTACAGACGGAATTCCGTTAAAAGTTAGTCTTCAAAAATCTGAAAGAAAAAATAAAATAAGAGCTTTTCTTTTAGTAGTACCACTTTTATTTTTTATACTTTTCACATTCTTAGTTCCTATCGGCGATATGTTGCTTCGAAGTGTTGACGATAGTTATATTAATACTGTTTTCCCAAAAACTTTTGAAAAATATAAAAAATGGGATCGACAAGATTTACCATCCGAAGAACTTTATAAAACAATGTTCTTTGAAGTAAAAGAAGGTTCAGGCTATAGCATAGGTAAAGCTACCACCCGAATGAATTACGCAAAATCCGGTTGGAAAAGTTTACTAAAAAAATCAAAACGTAAGTTTAAAAAAATTGAAGAAGGTCCCTACAAAGAGCAAATGATTGCAGCTGAAAAAAGATGGGGGGATATTGATTATTGGAAAGCTTTGGGGGTAATGGTCGATCCCACAACTATGGGGTATTATTTGAATGCGGTTGATTTAAAATTTGATTCAAATAAAGAAATAATTCAACAAAAAGAAAAACAATTGTGAATGTAGATTATAGACCTAAGCTTTCAAAAACCTTTCAATATTGAGAAATTAATGCTTAGTTATTGTAGACAGTGTTTTGACGAAAGGTTTTTGTAAGGTTTTCTAATTAAAATGAATTTAAGGTTTTGTTGAGTAAAAGCTACCTCATAACAATGGCAGCAGGCATCTATGGATGAGGATGGGTGCTCAAAATAAATTAGCGTTGTGATTGTGATTACCTTGTTTTAACATGAGTCTGTTTAAATGATTTATTATCATCAATTAAATGGTTTTCTAGTACGATTAGGAGTAAATGGTCGTACTTTTGTTTATATTTATACTGGGTATTGTTTCCCTCAAATAGAATCATGCTGATAGCGTCTTTATTTATTATTCCGCTGTTCCTATCGATTGTCTCTCCTATGGGGTTTCGAATATTAGGAAGCAATTGG
>ENA-ORXI01003648-ORXI01003648.1-sediment-metagenome-genome-assembly--contig:-NODE-3648-length-10229-cov-2.221533_pt1 | contig 10229 bp, 8 predicted proteins | sample MGYA00237861_ERZ511468 | MGnify/ENA primary metagenome ERZ511468 (study PRJEB26299, sample SAMN06266213) | sediment metagenome | isolation source: Hudson Canyon methane seep mesocosm | place: USA:Hudson...
AAATCAGGCTATTTTTATGTGTAGCTCATCGAATGTCTGTATAAAGTCTGTCGTCAGGTCAAACATAAGTTATATCCAGTTTTTCGGCCATTTCAATATTAATTGTTAGGATAGAGTTATGTCAGATCGAGTTACAGGTAAAGTTAAGTTTTTCAACGAGTCAAAAGGTTTTGGCTTCATCGAACAAGAAAGCGGCCCAGACGTTTTTGTTCACTTCAGCGCGATTCAAGCTGATGGGTTCAAAACGCTTACAGACGGTCAAGCGGTTGAGTTCACAGTTGGTCAAGGTAACAAAGGCCCACAAGCTGAGAACGTAACGCCTGTTTAAGCGTTTAGTTAAGCATTAAAGAAAGCCCGGTTTGGTAAAATAAAACACCAAACCGGGCTTTTTTGTAATAAGATATCTACCGTGAATGTTCCAAGCGAATCAAGCTTCCTTTTCTATGGCGACCTTAAACGGTAAAAATATTCTACTCGGGATTACAGGCGGAATTGCAGCGTATAAAAGTGCTGAGTTATGTCGTCTTCTCCGAAAACAAAATGCGGTTGTGCGAGTCGTGATGACACGCGGCGCATGCGAATTTATTTCCCCTCTTACTTTTCAAGCCTTGTCAGGCAACCCTGTGCACACTCAGCTGCTAGATTCTGATGCCGAAGCGGGTATGGGACATATAGAACTTGCGAAATGGCCCGACCTAATTATCGTAGCGCCAGCAACAGCAAACTTTATTGCCAAGTACTCGCAAGGATTGGCTGATGATTTGCTTTTAACCTTGTTAATTGCTTCAACGGCACCGGTCGCCATTGCACCAGCAATGAACCAAGCGATGTGGTCTAACCCTCTTACTCAGCGCAATATTCGAGAGCTTCAGACAGCCCTTTTGGAACAAGTAACTTTTTTGGGGCCGGCGGAAGGTGAGCAAGCATGTGGCGATATTGGCGCGGGCAGAATGCTGGAAGCGTCGGAGCTGTGTGATGCAGTCGAAGAGGTTTTAGCTGTGTTGTTAGACGCTGATGCTGGCCCGCTATCTGGTCAGAGAGTGGTTATCACTGCAGGTCCAACACGAGAAGCTATCGATCCTGTTAGATATATTAGTAATCACAGTTCTGGGAAAATGGGCTATGCACTTGCAGCCGCTTGCGCAGAGCAAGGCGCGGATGTAGTGCTGGTGTCGGGTCCTGTCCAAATTGAGCGACCGAAGCAAGTTAAGGTAGCGATGGTTGAATCTGCCACCGAGATGATGTCTTCGGTCGATCAAGAGATAGCATTAGGCTGTGATATTTTTATCAGTGCTGCCGCCGTTGCGGATTATTCGCCGGTAATGGTTGCGGATCAAAAAATGAAGAAGAAAGGTGAGGACGACGTGGTTCTTAACCTGACGCAAAATGTCGATATCGTTGCAACGGTTGCGGCTCGACCAAGCAAGCCTTATGTGGTCGGCTTTGCAGCTGAAACTAATGATGTACTTAACTATGCAAAGGGTAAGTTGGTTAAGAAAAACCTAGATATGATTGTCGCAAATGATGTCTCTAGGTCCGATATTGGTTTTAATAGTGATCACAATGCTGTCCATATTATTACAGCGAACGAGATAATCGAAGTGCCCAAACAAAGCAAAAAAGAGTTGGCTAGAAGTATCGTAAAATCAATAATTTTGAATTCAAAAACGCGAAAATCAACAACTAAATTGGATAAGAAGGGATAGGATGACGAGTCAAAAAATGCAGCTTAAAATTCTCGATTCTCGTTTAGGTGGAGAGATCCCGATGCCAGCCTATGCGACAGCCGGGTCTGCCGGTCTTGATTTGCGAGCCTGCATTGATGAAGACTTAACTATTCAACCGGGGCAAACTGTTTTGTTGCCCACAGGTCTATCCTTATATGTCGAAGATCCTAGCTTAGCAGCAATGATATTGCCTAGGTCTGGTTTAGGGCACAAACACGGTATTGTGTTAGGAAACTTGGTCGGGTTGATCGATTCCGATTATCAGGGTCAGTTAATGGTTTCTTGCTGGAACAGAGGAAAGGATGAATTTACGGTCTCTGTGGGTGAACGTATTGCGCAGTTAGTCGTCGTTCCAGTGGTGCAGATAGAGTTCGATATCGTCGAAGAATTTGAGCAAACGCAACGCGGTGATGGTGGTTTTGGTTCTACCGGACTTAAGTAAAAGCCTAATAAACGATACCTGAATACTGGTAGCTTAGATCAAGGAAAATCAATGGGACTCTTCAGTAAGCAAGATGCTGTTGTAAAAGAAATTGCTAAGAAAGAAAAAGAGAAGTCGAAGCAAGAACAAGTGGGGCAGTCTAAGCCAGCTTTGGCTAGCGGTCAGCGTCTTGGTTCTTGGATTTATCAGCCTGCGTTAGCGATCGTTATATTTGCGGCGCTGTTGGTGGCGTCACTCGAGTTTGTGGTCATTCAGCAGGCAGAGCAGCAGCAAGCTCAGCGCTTAACGGAAGTCGTAAGCACTGGTTTAGTCCGCAGTGCTAAGCGTTTTATCGAAGAGCGAGAGGCCTTGACTGAGGCTTTGTCTTCGTCGCCGCTGGTCGTCGAAGCGTTTGGGGATAAAGAAAAAGTTGCCAATTTAGAATCGACGTTAAAGGTGATGTATAAAGACCTGGAGTCGTTGTTTTTGATTTCGTTAGACGATCTTGGCGCTATGCGGATGAAGCATCCAACATTGACCTTCGCTAACGTTGACGCTGTGCGCAGAGTGATTGATGGGGAAGAGATTCGTATGGACTCTTTTCTAGATACAGATAGGTGGTTAATGCAGTCTGCTGCTGCAATTAATAGCCCAGAAACCGGGGATTTACTGGGGGCTGTTCTAGTCGTTCAAAACACCTTGTTGCTAAAACAAAGTTTGGTTTTGCCCTCATCGATAGCACAGGGGACGGTGGCACTGAAAAATAGTACTGATGCGCGTGCAAAGGCCATCATTAAATTAGGTGATGGCAATATAGAAAAGGCGCAAGTGATTGCTGTTCCAGGTAGTTCATGGCGTATCAGCTTCGTCAGTGATGATCCTAATTTCGCTCGGGTTGAGCGGTTGTTGATATTGCTTTGTCTCGGTGGGTTTGTTGTTCTATGCGTAATGGCGGTGGTCCTTGTTTCTCGGTCTAACGTCGCGCGTATTCGGAATGATTTAATGGCCGCGTCGCAGACGATTAAAGTCGCCATTTCCGGGGAAGGAAAAAAGTCAAAATACATTCATTATGCAGAAGTTAAAACGTTGACGTCGAATCTTAGCGATTTAGCAAAACAGAAGGCTAAGGAGCGAGTGCATGACCGATTAACGGCATTGTCTAGCGGCAAAGATGTTCCTGAGGAGGCTGCGAGCCCTTCAGCGCCAAGCGATGCTCCACTTTTCGATGATGACTTGTTGGATTTAGATGTTTTAGGTGAGTCCGAGGACGGCTTGACGGGTTTTAATGATGAAGAGAATGATTCAATGGTTCAGGAAGTAGAGCAGTTAGAACTAGATGTGCCTCAGTCTATTTTTCGAGCGTACGATATTCGTGGTGTTGTTGACGAGACGCTTAGTGAGGCGATCGTGGAGCTTATCGGCCGTGCGCTGGCGTCCGAAGCGTTAGCCCAGGGGCAAACGGCATTGTGTGTTGGGTATGACGGTCGACTATCGAGCGAAGCGTATTGTGAAGCAATCACGAAGGGGATTGTGAGTACGGGCCTTGATGCGATTGTGGTTGGTCAAGTGCCTACGCCGGTTTTATATTTCGCAACGCACCACTTGAATACGGGCTCGGGTGTGATGATTACCGGTAGCCACAACCCTAGTAATTACAATGGGTTCAAAATGATGTTGGGGGGTAATACGCTTGCCGGAGAAGACATTCAAAAGCTATATAACCGTATTATTTTGCAAGACTTTGCTGAAGGCCAAGGCACCCGCTCACAGCAGTCTATTGATAGAGATTATCTAGATACAATACTCAATGATATCGCCGTTGCGGCACCATTGAAGGTGGTGGTTGACGCGGGGAACGGCGTGGCTGGGGAACTCGGTCCAGCGTTAATCGAAGAGCTTGGCTGCGAGGTGATTCCGTTGTTTTGTGAGATTGATGGCACCTTCCCTAACCATCATCCGGACCCAGGAAAGCCTCAAAATTTGCAGGACTTAATCGCGGCAGTTGAAGAGCACGATGCAGATATTGGTATTGCATTTGATGGCGATGGCGACCGTGTAGGTGTGGTAACTAATACTGGTAAAATCATTTGGCCAGATCGTTTATTGATGCTGTTTGCGAAAGATGTTGTTTCTAGAAATCCCGGTGCCGATGTTATTTTTGATGTGAAGTGTTCAAGACGCCTGAACGGGCTTATTTCAGGTTATGGTGGTCGTCCAATTATGTGGAAAACCGGACACTCCCTGATTAAGGCAAAAATGAAAGAGACTGGCGCCTTGTTGGCTGGTGAAATGAGTGGACATGTATTCTTTAAAGAGCGCTGGTTTGGTTTTGATGACGGTCTTTATAGTGCCGCACGTTTACTTGAAATACTGGGCGTTGAAGACAGTACGTCTGATGAGGTGTTCCAAGCGTTTCCGGAAGACGTCAGCACGCCTGAAATTAATATTGAAGTGACTGATGAAAGTAAGTTTTTGATCGTAGAGAAGCTATGTCAGTTAAAGAGTAGCTTTATCGATGGTAATGCCTCGACAATCGATGGTCTGAGAGTTGATTACCCCAATGGCTGGGGGCTATGTCGAGCGTCAAATACAACGCCAGTGCTTGTGTTACGTTTCGAGGCTGATGATGATGAAGCCTTGGAGAGTATCAAAGAGAAATTTAAGGCTCAGTTAGCGGTAGTTGAACCAAGCTTGAACTTAGACTTTTGAAATAGGAATAAATAACGAATGAGCTTGGATAGAGAGTCTGCGGAGCAAGTTGCTTTAGTACTCAACAAAGCATTGCCTTACATACAGCGTTTCGCTGGGTCGACCATCGTTATCAAATACGGCGGCAATGCAATGGAAAATGAGGAACTAAAGAACAGCTTTGCGCGTGATGTGGTATTGATGAAAGCAGTAGGTATTAACCCAATTGTCGTGCATGGCGGCGGCCCTCAGATTGGAGACCTACTCAAACGGCTGAACATTGAGAGCCACTTTGTCGATGGGATGAGAGTCACTGACTCTCAGACGATGGATGTCGTTGAAATGGTATTGGGCGGCCTTGTAAATAAAGAAATTGTGGCCTTGATAAATAGTAATGGCGGCAAGGCAATCGGCCTGACGGGCAAAGATGCAAGCTTCATTAAAGCGAAAAAACTCGAAGTGAAGAAGTCTTCCCCTGACGTACAAAAATCGGAAATCATTGATATTGGACATGTCGGGGAGGTCAGCTCAATTGACGCTGACGTTATTCATATGCTGACAACAGGTGACTTTATACCGGTAATTGCGCCGATTGGTGTAGGGAAAGGCGGAACGTCTTACAACATAAATGCCGACTTAGTTGCCGGTAAAGTGGCGGAAGCGCTAAACGCTGAAAAGCTTATTTTACTGACGAATATTTCTGGCCTGCAAGATAAGCAAGGAAATGTGCTGACTGGTTTGTCGACGCAACAAGTCGACGACCTGATTGATGATGGTACGATCTATGGAGGAATGCTTCCAAAAATAGGCTGCGCATTATCAGCAGTTAAGCAGGGCGTCCAAAGTGCACATATAATTGATGGTCGCTTAAATCACGCAACACTTCTTGAGATATTTACAGATGAGGGTGTTGGGACGTTGATTACGAATATGCCGCCGCAGGAGATGTCGGTTTAATCAATTCCATTGATGGAAGCCCGGTGCTTGCGATAGAGCTCGGGCTTTTTTATTGTCTATAGTTGAACGTCTGATTCATTGCCATTGTCAGGCAGGTTTTCCTCTCCCACCACCGCATCCCCATTTTTCTGAGCTTCCCGTAAACATGCGCTTGCACGGCCAAATAATTCTTCGGGGTACTCTGACGGTTTGAGGCTTGCGACGCCGCAAGAAACAGTGATTGTGCCAAGCTGTATTTTTGCGGCGCTGTCTGAAAGTGTTTGCTTAGCAAGTTTTTCACGAACATTGTCGGCAACGACTAGCGCGCCATGATAGTCCGTTTCAGGTAGCAGAATACCAAACTCATCGTCACCTAACCGAGCAATTGAATCTCCTCCTTTAATATTTTTCTTGAATAGCGTAGCGACAAACCGCAGAACTTTGTCGCCGATGACGTTACCGAACTTATCGTTAAATGTGCCGAACTTGTCGATATCAAGAATGATAAGGGTTAGTGGCTTGTTCTCTGTTGTTGCAGAGCTCATTAACTGCTCAATATCCAGATCAAAAGCGCGTCTATTACTGACTTTGGTGAGGCTATCTGTTGTTGCTTCGGCGTTAAGACGAGCGACCTCTGTTCGAAGCTTGCGCATTTCATTGGCCATTGAAGAAAGTGTTCCGCTCATTTCTTCGGTTGCGACTTCCCGTTTATGGGTCTCCTCTATCAAGGTAGAGATCATATTCTTTATGTCGGAAACGTTACTTGCTCCCTCCATATCCGAGCCAAATTGACTAAGTGCTTGTGCATAATTATTCAGGCCGCTCCCCTCAGCTAAAGAGCGCTTAAGGTATTCGGCGATAATTTCTTTTACGCCCTCGCTGAGCTTGTTCACTGCAGATTCACGCGCGCCAGCAATATAGCGGTTGTATAGATCGCGATGAACTTCCGTGGTGAATGCTGTTTTATTCAGATCTAGTAAATTAACTTCGTTTACTAAATCAGGGTTATCTCCACTGACATACTCATACCATACGGCATAGTTTTCTGGTGTCGTGGCAATGCCGCGTTTGTTCATTTCAGGCAGCGTTTGCTTTAGTAGTGCCACTGCTCGAGAAGTGTCGTTTCGATCGGTCATAGTATTTAATTATTGAATTGCCGGGTCTTGCTAAGCATGAAAACTAATGACTTAGCATAGAAAGGAATAAGTAGGACTATTTTTACAGTTGTACGCCAAAATTTATAGTTACGGAACGCTTAGAATGGAAGTATTCGCCTTTTTTGATGTCAGAACTGACTGTTGGTTGATGTTTGCTATAGTTTAAGTTCGTTCCCGATTTTCCTTTAGTGATATCTCAAGTATGAAAAAGTCATTGTTGCGTGTTTCTTTCATTTTTATTGCGCTGGTGCTCAGCTCCAAGGCAGCGGTTACTTTGTTTGGCTATCAGGCCGCAGAGGCGGCGCGCGATGCCTATGGCCAAAAAATCTCGATTTCATATGGTTGGATTTCTTCTAGCTTTGACGGATCCCTGACCTTTAAGGATGTTGTCCTGACACCTTATGCATTGAAGAGACCGCTCTTTATTCCTGAGTTAAGGCTAGAATATGGCGGGTATTTCTCGCTGATGCAAGGGCTTGTTGAGCTGAAATCTCTATCGGTTAAAAGTTTAGAGAGGGTTATTCTCAACAAAATAAGGGCGCCTCTAGAGGGCCGTGACCTTGAGGTTTTGTTGGCTAGTGAGCATGCTCCGGAAATTTCGCTTCCCTTGGCTTTGTATGGTTGTGCCGAGACCGAACGTGTGGGCCATCAAGAGCTCAAGGAGATGGGGATAGCTGAGCAGAGAGCTGATGTCGTTATAGGGTTTCCTCAATCGCCTGAGGCGTTAGCAGGGTCGATTCAATTGGATGCTGAACTCTATGAACTAGGTCGCTTAAGCCTTCGGTTGTCGCTGCCATCGGGAATCAATGACTCAGGCTGGACGCAATCAGCTATCCAAGATGTTTCGATCAGTTATGCTGACAACGGTTACTTGCGTCGAATTGCTAACTTCTGTGAGCTTCGAACAGGTTTAGCACGTAAGGGATTTGCGCAGGGTGCTGCTCTAGATTGGCAGCGAAAATTAAAAAACAGCGGGATTACTGTGAATGATACCTTAGTAAATGCGTACTATACGTTCATGAGCTTAGGCGGGCAGGTAAAAGTATCGCTGCTAGGAGAAAAAGCTAAGAGTCCTGCTGAGATGCTTACTCAGTTTGACGAGAATCTTTTTGAGGAACATGGCGTATCACTATCAGTTAATGATGCCTCCGTTGCCGGAGCGAAATTAGTCTTGGAATCTGCGTACTTTCGCCCAACGGTGAAAGTCGCCGATGTTAAGCCTGAGCAACCCGCGTTAGAGCAACGCTTCATTCCACTTGAACTGGCAGACTTGGATAAATCTTTAGGGAAACAACTTCGTGTTGTCCTGTCCTCAGGTAAAAGCTACGAAGGTACCTTGCAGGCAAGTGATGAATTCTATTTTGAGTTGGTTCCCGCTGCAGGTGGAGGGAATGTGACCTACAATGTGCAGCGCGAAGAGGTTGCTGAACTGTTTGTTTTAAGTGCGGCACGATGAGCGTCCATGCTTTCCCTAAAGTAGAGTTACCCAGTTACGATAAACTTCTCGCAGAGTTGATCGCCGTGCCTTCTATTAGTTCGCCATCAGATGATTGGGATCAGAGCAATGAAGGCGTTGTTAGGACCCTACACCGATGGTTTTCCTTGCTAGGTTTCAATGCTGAAGTGCACGATGTTCCTGGCAGTTCAGGAAAGTATAATCTGATTGCTACCTTGGGAGAGGGTTGCAATGGCTTGGTGCTAGCGGGGCATACTGATACGGTCCCTTTTGATGCCTCCAAGTGGAGTAGTGACCCGTTCTCGCTTGATTATCGTGATGGACGTTTTTACGGTTTAGGTAGCTGCGATATGAAAGGTTTCTTTCCTATCATTGTTGAAGCATTGCGTGGGTTAGAAGCGGGCGTGTTAAAGCAGCCATTGATCGTTGTAGCCACTGCAGATGAAGAAAGCTCTATGTCCGGTGCTCGCGCTATTGCGGCGTCGGCAGCTATACAGGGTCGAGCCGCAATTATCGGTGAACCCACTAATATTCGCCCAATACGGATGCACAAAGGGATTATGATGCAAGGTATCCGTATTAATGGGCGTTCAGGCCATTCGTCCAATCCGGGGCTTGGAAATAGCGCTCTTGAAGCGATGAATGAAATGATCACTGAGTTGTTGAAGTATCGTTTGTCTATTCAGGCCCGTTATCAGCATCCGGGTTTTGAGGTCACAACCCCCACTTTAAATTTGGGGCATGTGGCGGGCGGCGATAGCCCAAATAGAATATGCGGACATTGCGAGCTAAGTTTTGATGTGCGCTTACTGCCGGGCATGGACTCTTCCTCCATCCGCAGTGAAATTAGTGGCATCGTGTCGACGTTGGCGGCGCACCGAAACATCGAGGCGCGTTTGTCCGACTTGATCGATCACGTTGACCCCTTTGAAACCGCTGCAGATAGTGAGCTGGTGCGCTCGTGTGAAAGCATGACTAAAACGGTTGCGGGCGCCGTATCGTTCGCTACCGAGGCGCCTTTTTTATCCAAAATGGGTTTTGAAACCGTCGTGATGGGTGCCGGATCTATCGATCAAGCGCATCAGCCTGATGAGTACTTAGCCGACTCGCAAGTGCGGCCTATGGCAAATGTGTTGCAGGGTTTAATTCGAAAATATTGTATTAGAGAAACAGAGAGTCAAGCGTGAAAGATAGTGTAAGTTCTGAGGATTGGGTGTCGTGGTTTCGCCATGCTTCGCCCTACATCAAGGCCCATCAAAACAAAACGATGGTACTGTCACTAAGCGGCGAAGCGCTGGCCAGTGAACGGCTCGAAAACCTTATTCATGACTTGGCTTTATTAAATAGCTTAGGCGTTAAAATAGTCGTTGTTTTTGGTGCTCGCCCGCAAATTGATGCGGCCATTGCTGGGCAAGGGGCAAGCTCAAACTTCCATCAAGGTTTAAGAGTCACGCCATTAGAGTCTATGCCTTTCGTGCTAGATGCATATGGACGGTTGCGCGCTGAACTTGAAGCAAAACTATCTATGGGTGTGATTAATTCGCCAATGCATGGCGCCAGTATTCGTGTCGTGAGCGGTAATTTTGTAATGGCCAAGCCAATGGGCGTTATTAATGGCGTTGACTATTGCTGCACCGGTATTTTTCGAAAATTGGATGTTGATGCGGTAAATGCGTCATTGAACAATCGCGATATTGTATTAATTCCTGCTCTCGGCTACTCCGCCACGGGAGAGATTTTTAACCTGGGTTATGAATCTCTTGCTGGCGATGTCGCATCTCAGCTGAGTGCTGATAAGTTAGTGCTATTTGGCGCCGCAAATGGGGTTCAAGAAAATTTAGGGG
>ENA-ORXI01003651-ORXI01003651.1-sediment-metagenome-genome-assembly--contig:-NODE-3651-length-10221-cov-45.354890_pt1 | contig 10221 bp, 6 predicted proteins | sample MGYA00237861_ERZ511468 | MGnify/ENA primary metagenome ERZ511468 (study PRJEB26299, sample SAMN06266213) | sediment metagenome | isolation source: Hudson Canyon methane seep mesocosm | place...
ACCAAACTTAAGCCAATAATTGCAATAACAATAACTAAAGCGAAAATCAAAAATCCAGTAGTGTATCCATCAAATGCACCTTTACTCCAACCAAGTGTTTTAATTAGCGCCGTTCCACCAAGTCCTCCGGCACATCCAACAATACCTGTCATGATACCAATGTCTTTTCCAAATCTTTGAGGAACAAGCTGAAATACTGCCCCATTTGCCATACCTAAGTTTGCCATGATTAAGAATAGAATAAAAATAGCCAAGAAAAATGGAACGCTAATTGTGGCATTTATAATCACTAATAATGCAACCATACCATAGAAAAAATATAGAGATTTAACGCCACCAATTTTATCTGCAACGGCACCACCAACTGGACGTAATACAGCACCAGCAAAAATACACAGTGCACCAAAGTAACCCGCAATTACTTTAACATTACCTTCATCCAAAACATCTAAACCAAAAGCAGACATATCTGCTTGATAGGTATTCATTAAATAAACTTTCATGTATCCTGCAAAACCAACAAAACCACCAAAACTTACTGCATAAAATAAAGAAAACCACCAAGTATCTTTGTCCTTAAGTAATTTTCCATAATCTCTTAGTTTTTTTGGATTGGCTTTATAAACATGTTCTGGTGCATTTTTAGCTAAGAAAACATAAGCAATAAAAACAACAAGAGACATAACAGCACCAATTCCAAAGACAGATTCCCAACCCCATAACTCTGCAATTTTTGGCGCGAAAATAAAGTCAATTACAACTCCAATGTTACCAGCTCCAGCGATTCCAAGAACCACACCTTGAAGTTTAGGTGGATACCACTGTCCCGCTTGTGGAAGTGCAACTGCGAAAGATGCACCTGCAAATCCAAGTCCAAGAGCAACAATTAAAAGTTGATTGTAAGAGATAGTACCCCCTAATAAAAATGCAGTTGATAGTGAGGCAATTACGATGGCTTGAGAAAAAAGTGCGGTTGTTTTTGCACCGAGTTTATCAACTCCAAAACCAAGAACAATTCTTAAAATTGCACCTGATAAAATAGGAAGTGAGAGTAAAGTTGCTTTCTCACCTGCTGTCATTATATGCCCAGTTAGTGCCAGTGCTTCAGCTATCTCAGTACTTAAAGGCCCCAACATTGTCCAAACCATAAAACTCATATCAAAATATAGAAACGCCATAAAAAGTGTTGGTGCGTGTCCTTGTCCTTTTAAATCTTTTAATCCTGCCATTAAATCTTCCCTTATTATTATATGGAGAAATTATAGTAAAATAATATACAATTAATATTATAATTATTGTATATTAAATATACAATTATACTTTACTTGTTTGTATCTTAGATGTGAAAAATACAAAAATTGATAGTGCAATAATAATTAATGAAATTCCAGAAATTAAATAAAATGCATTTATCATCTTGTCATAATCATGGAGTGCAATCTTAAATACAACCATCAGTGCTTCAATGGACAAGGCAATAATAATGGTAATTAAGAATTTTGTAATCACCTTTGTTTCTACTTGTGTTTTGTTGGAGTAGGTCTTAAAAAATACCTCTTGTTCCAAGATCGTTTTGGCTAAGTCAAAAATAGCAATTCCAAGAGTTAGTGCAATAATAGGTTTAAATATAGCATCAAGAGAAAAATCCAATGACATAAAAAATTGACTAAAAAAATCAAATAAAGAATAACACACAATAAAAGCTGATAAAAATGCCAGAGAAAATCCAGCTGACATATAAAAATATTTTGTAATAGTGTGAAAAGGTTTATTTAACTCAATAAGATTAAGCCTTTCCAATAAACGATCCAGTGAAAAATCAAAAAATATAATTTTATTGTTGTGTTTTATACTGACCGAAATACATTGATTCCCTGTGGCACTGCTTAGATATGGTTTGGAAAATGCAAAGCTAGAATCACTTAGGAGTAGCTTTTCCCTTAAATATGATCTATCTTTGGCTTTCCCCGATACGTCACTTCTGTATCTATAGATATTATTTGATATTTGTAACTTTGAATCCTTATCTACTATATAAACCAATTCTAGTGAGGGAAATATGTGAAATAACTTCTTATAGTTTGTTTTCTCTTGATTGTCTAAATCCCCTACATTTCTAATTGTTTCTTGAATGAAGTGAGAAATTTTTGTCTGATTTAGTTCATATATTTCTAAAAATTCTTTCATTGTTATCCTTTTTAATTTTGAAGTATATAATGTATTGAGATAAAATATACAATTGTATTGTATATAAAATATACAATACAATTGTATATTTTATTTAATTTATTGCTAAACTACTTCCATCAAAACTTAAAGGGGAAGTTATGTTAAAGAAAGTTGTAAAACTTAGTTTAGGACTAAGTATTATTTCAAGTTCAGCATTTGCAGTTATAGAAAAACCAGATTTAAAAATTGGTTTTATCGCACTAACAGATTCTGCACCATTAATTGTTGCAAAAGAAAAAGGTTTTTTTAAAAAGTATGGATTGAATGTACATGTTAGTAAAGAAGGTGGGGGATGGCCTGGAATTCAACAAAAAGTAATTTCTGGTGAGTATGACTTTTCACATGCACTTGCTGGTATGCCAATTGCAGCGACTTTGGGTGTGAATGGGAAAGCTCATTTACAAGCATTATTAAGTTTGGATTTTAATGGGAATGCAATCACTTATGGAAATAACATTATTGAAAAAATGGAAAAACACGGCTTGGACAAAACGACACGACCTGTTACAGCTGATAGTTTAAAAAAGTATATTAACGTCAAACGTAAATTAGAAGGAAATAAGTACCAACCACTAAGTTTTGGAATGGTACATCCCTTTTCTACACATAATTATGAATTAAGGTATTGGATGGCATCTTCAGGCATTCGTCCTGATAAAGACTCAACTATCAAACCTTTTCCTCCTCCTACGATGCCAGCAAACTTGATAGCTGGGAATATTGAGGGATATTGTGTTGGGGAACCATGGAACTCAAGAATTGTGCTTAAAGGGAAGGGAAGTGCCTTAGTTACAAATTATGATATATGGAATAATAATCCCGAAAAAGTCTTACAAGCAAGAGCTGATTTTATTAAAAAAAACCCTGAAACTACAAAAGCAGTTATGAAAGCTGTTCTTGAAGCTCAAATGTGGTTGGATGCATCTTGGGAAAACAGAGAGGAAGCCATAGGCTTTTTGGCAAAAAAGAATTATGTTAATGCACCAAAAAGTGTATTAAGAAAATCAATGAGTGGAACTTTCCTATATAACAAAGGAGTAGATAGTTCAAATCCAATGTTTAATGTATTTGCAAATTATTATGCAGCCTATCCATTTTATTCTCATGGTATGTGGTTTATGACTCAAATGTATCGATGGGGACAATTGGATAAAGCGGTTGACATGAAATCAACCATTGAAAAAGTTTATCGCCCTGATTTATTTGAAGAAGTTGCAAAAGAAGTAGGATATTTATTACCTCCAAGCGCATGGAAAAAAGATGGGGTTGATGAATTTAATAAATTTATTGATGGAAAAGTATGGGATCCCAATAATGCAGTTGCATATATTTACGATTTTAAAGTGAATAATTCGAAAGTTAAACAAGAAGATTTGGCAGCTGCAAATAAATGGCTGGTTGAAACAAAACAACCAACATACAATTGCCCTTATGGACCAGCTGGTTGTGCTGACCCTAAATATGTAACCAAGTAAGTTACTCATGTGACTTTAGGTTTACGCTTAAAGTCATATGATAATCAGTAAGTAGTTATGAATAACATTTACTAATTATCATCTAAGTTATTGATAAAAAGGAACGTAATGAATAAAGAAGTTATTAAAAAAATATTATTGCCATTTTTTGTATTTTTAATGTTAATACAAATTTGGTCTATTATTGCTATAAATGTTGAGGACTTTCCAACTCCTAGTGATACCTATGTTGCGGCATTTGGTGGAGTAAATGGAGAGGGTGATGATGTGATAGGAGTCTTATCAGACCCTTTTTATATAGAAAATCAAGATGATAAAGGTGTTTTCTGGCAAATACTTGCATCTTTAGAGAGAGTGTTTGGAGGATTCGCACTTGCTATTCTTGTAGGGGTACCCGTTGGTTTACTTATTGGAATGAGTCGGACAGCACAATACGCTCTTGAGCCCTTTATCCATATTTTAAAACCAGTATCTCCACTTGCATGGTTACCGTTGTTGTTGTTTATTTTTAGAGATATCAATCTAACTGCTATTTCAACCATCTTTATCACCTCAATTTGGCCAATAATCATAAATACTTCCCTTGGGGTACGAAGTGTTAATGAGGATTATTTAAATGTTGCGAAGGTTTTACGATTTACATCATTTGAAAAAATAATGCAAATTATTTTACCTGTTGCAGTTCCTTCTATATTTGCAGGAATGAGATTGTCTTTGGGTACTGCTTGGCTTGTCATCGTTGCAGCAGAAATGTTAACAGGCGGAATAGGAATTGGGTTTTGGATTTGGGATGAGTACAATAACCTGAACTATCACAATATTATTATTGGAATTATTATTGTTGGTTTGGTTGGTTTTTTATTGGATATATTGATGGAAAAACTAGCTAATTTTTTTGATTATAGAAAAAAAATATAAGGAATAAACATGAGTAGTGATGAATTTTTAAAACTTGAAAAAATAAAAAAAGCGTTTCAATTGAACAATGGAGAAGAATATGTTGCTGTTGTTGATGTAAATTTAAATATAAAAAAAAATGAAATTATTTCAATAATAGGACACAGTGGTTGTGGAAAATCAACTTTGCTTAATATGATTGCAGGATTAGATGTACAAACTGATGGAAATATATCTTTAGAAAAAAAAGAAATAAAGGGACCTGGACCAGAACGAGCTGTAGTTTTTCAAAATCATTCTCTTCTTCCTTGGTTAACTGTTTATCAAAATATTGAAATGGCTGTTAAAAAAGTCATGCCAGAACTTGGACCCAAAGAGCTTAGAGAAAGAATTGATAAATTTGTGAATATGGTTAATCTGGAAGTTGCAAAGGATAAATATCCTGGTGAGATATCAGGAGGTATGAAACAAAGAGTTGGGATAGCAAGAGCTTTGGCAATAAAACCTAAGGTCCTTTTAATGGATGAACCCTTTGGTGCCCTTGATTCCCTAACTCGTGCAAACTTACAAGAACATCTTATGCGAATACAACAAAGTGTACAAAATACTGTCATCATAATTACACATGATATTGATGAAGCCGTTTTATTAAGTGATAAAGTAATTATGATGACCAATGGACCAGAAGCTACCATAGGGGAAATATTGGAAGTTAATTTGCCCCGACCCAGAAACAGAGTTGCCTTGCAAAATAATAAAGAGTATATAAGATGTCGTGAGGCCATACTTAGTTTTTTATATGAAAAGTTTGCAAAAGACGATGAATAAACCTATTTATGAAGAGTATATGATTGAAAATATTATCAACCAAGATTTACTTGAGATATATTTTCAACCTCTTGTTTCCATTAGAAGTAAAAAAATCTATGCATTTGAAGCATTGAGCAGATGTCCATCTTTAAATATATCGCCAACAAAATTGTTTGCAATGGCAAAAGAAAAAGATTTACTATTTCAACTAGAGATAATTACAAGAAAAAAAGCCATTGAAAAATTTCATCAATATTATCTAGAAGATAATGAGTTGATGTTGTATTTGAATTTTGAATCTAGCTTCATTGATAAGTTTAATGTTAAAAATAATGAGTATGGTTTTAGCCGAAAAATTGAAGAATTAAATATTCCACCTGAAAATTTCATGTTAGAAATAAAAGAAGATGAAATCAATAATAGTCAAGCCTTAGTTGATTTTTGTCTATTTTATAAAGACTTGGGGTTTTCTATTGCGTTAGATGATTTTGGTACTGGAAATTCAAATTTTAATAGAATAAATATAATCAAACCGGACTTGATAAAAATTGACAAGTCTTTGTTTGTTGATATTGAAAATAACCAAGTTAATAAAGAAATAGTTGGTTCTATTTCAAAAATGAGCAAGAATATAGGAATCCACGTATTAGCTGAGGGTGTGGAGGATGAAGAGTCAATTTATATTGGAATGAAAAAAGGAATAGATTTTTTTCAAGGTTACTATTTTTCAAAAGCTATCAATATTCTTGATGTTGTGAAGAAAGAAAAGATACTTTCAAAAATTGTGTTCATGGGAGATAATTTTAGAACTAATATCATTAAAGGTGTTAAGAAAAAAAGAAAAGAAGTTGAACATTATTCTTCAATTTCTACGAATATTATTAAAAAAATAAATTCTATCAATACAAGTTATGAAATTTTGGAAGAAGAATATATAAGACATTCCAATATTGAAGCGATATATTTAATTGATGCCCAAACCTCAAAACAAATTCACGATACGGTGATAAGTACTAAAAAAAATATAAGGCTACAGCCTACTGTTCATGGAGATGAACATTATTATAAGGAATATTACTATATGACCTTAGAAACAAAAAAAGGTGTTTTTCTAAGTCAAAAATATATATCTTTTGCTTCTGGTAATATTTGTAAAACCTTTGCAATGAAGTTTGACAAAGATGGACAGACCTATATTTTATGTGTGGATATAACATTATAAAGGACAAGTATGAATAAATTACTTAGTAGAATGAACTTAAGAAATAAGTTAGTATTGTTGATGATTGTACCATTTATTGGATATATTTATTTGTCTATAGGATTCTTAAATAAAAGTGTTACTGAATATGAAATATATAAAATAATGAATCACAGTGTTCAAGAAAATTCTCAACAGAGTTTTCTGGAACTCCTTGAATTATCGTTAATAACTTCGGATACTAATGATAAAGAAATCAGGGAGATATTAAAAGATAAGATAGATTCATTATATACGAATTTATTGACACATTTATTACTCATTATAGTGATTTTATGTTTGACAATAACAGTATTTATAGGCGTATTTTTTAATATTATTTATTCAATTCGAACAATAAAATCAGGACTAAATAATTTTTTTAAATATTTAACTTCAACCGAGAAATCCTTAGACATAATAAACTTAGATTCCCAAGATGGTTTTGGTGATATGGCAAGAGAAGTGAATAATAATATTACTATTATAAAAGATGGATTGATAAAAGATAATGAAGTAATTACAGAGGCCAAGTTTGTTTCAAACATGGTAGGAAATGGATTTTTGGTGTATCGTATAGAAAGTTCGGCCAATAATTTGTATATTAACGAACTAAAAGATACCTTTAATGACATGATTGAAAGTTTACGTATAAACATTGTTAAATCTTTTAGTGCTTCTTTATCGTATGCCAGTAGAGACTTTACCCACAAGGTTGAAAAAAATGAAGTGGGTGGGATTATAAATACAATGATACGATGTTTAAATATGACCGGAAATAACATATCCGAGTTTTTAGCTTTGGTTAATAAAAATGGTGAAACACTTGATATCAAATCAAAATTACTCCTCTCTTTGGTCGAGTCATTATATTCATCTTCTACTTCACAAGCAGTTTCCTTAGAACAAACGGCTGCCTCAGTTGAGGAAATTACATCAAATATTTCTGATACCTCTAAAAAAGCAAATAATATGCTTGAAATTGCAAAATCAACTAAAGAATACGCAAACAGTGGTGTTGCTCTCGTTAAAAATACACAGAACTCTATGCTTGAAATTAATGATGCTACTTCTGCTATTAATGAAGCCATCACTATTATTGACCAAATTGCCTTTCAAACAAATATTTTATCTCTAAATGCAGCGGTGGAGGCAGCAACTGCTGGTGAAGCTGGAAAAGGGTTTGCTGTTGTTGCCCAAGAAGTAAGAAATCTTGCAAATAAATCAACAGATGCCGCAAGGGACATTAAACAATTGGTTGAAGTAGCTCAAAATAAATCTATTGAGGGAAAAAATACATCTATAGAAATGTTAAATAGCTTTGAAAAACTACTTGGTATGATAGAAAAAAATACGCTACTTGTTGATGAAGTAGCAAGTTCTAATAAAATTCAGATGCAAAACTTAACTCAAATAAATTTAACCATGAATAATCTAGATAAAATTACTCAAGAAACTGCAGGTATTGCTTTTAAAACTAAACAGGTTTCCCTAGAAACTAGCACTATTGCCAATTCTATGACTAAAACGGCATCTTTAAATAAATATGATTTGGATGCCCAAAAAAGAGTCAGTGATTTTAAATTTATACAAGAAGTTAATAAAGTGAAAATTGCTTACATGAGATATAAACAATGGATACTCAACCAAGTTAATGGTAAATCCAAAACACTTGAATTTAGTTGCGAGTTTAAAATTGAGATTGAGGAATGGATTAAAGATAATGAAAGGAATGATTTTTCTTCCAAGGAAGAATGGGAATCTATCAAAATGGATACTGAAAGCTTAATGACTTTGTTAATTGAGTATGCAAAGGCGATGAGAATTAGAGATGATAAAAGGATCATTCGAACTTCACAAGTAATTGAAGAAATCTTAGATAGGGTTTTTTCTTTATTAAATGAATTTAAGGAAAATAAAAAGGTATTTTAGTTTTCTAAAATACCTTTTTACTAGGATTTATTTTCTTGGTAGATTTGTGATAAATTCTTTAAAAGAATTATTGGATGTAGTATCTCCTTGGAAATCTGTAATTAAATCACCAATGTAATCAACAACTCTGTCTGCTGGAATTTTATTCCCTGAAGATGTTGCGAATACAGAGTCTTTTTCACCTTTTAAGTTTCCACCGTAGTGCACTTCGTACCCTTCTACTCTTTTCCCATCTTCATCTTTAACTTTACAACCAATAAATCCAATATCAGCTATTTGAGGATGGGAACAGGCATTTGTACAACCTGAAATTGCTATCATAACATTTTCATCAAAAGTTGGAAAACGCTTTTCTAAGTCTACAATAACTTGTTGTGCAAATGTTTTGGTTTCAGTAACTGCGAATTTACAAAATTCTTTTCCCGTACATGATTGTAATCTTGCTCTGAAAACTGAAGGCTCATGCGGATATCCTAATGCATCTATTTCATCAGCAACAGTTTGAGCCACTTCATTTTTAACACCAAATACCACAAAATTTTGTGTAGTAGTTAGTCTCATTCCTTTTGCATTATATTTTTTAAGAATGTTATAGATGTTAATAAAGTCATTTCCAGCTACTCTTCCTGAGTTTGTAGCAAATCCAATATATGATTCACCCTCTTGACTGGACTTGTTAATCCCTAAGTGATTTCTGTTTTCAAATGATTCAACAGCAGGTTCAACTTCGCCACTCATTAATGTATATCCAAGTCTTGTTTCCATTTCAGCAATAAACTTTTCTAAACCCCAGTCATTAATTAAGTGTCTAACTCTGGCTTTGTTTCTGCTTTGTCTGTTTCCATGGTCTCTAAATATTTCAGAACATACAACAGATACATCTTTAACTTGATCTATTTTTACATATCTCTTTGCTCGGTATGCAATTTGTTTAGATTTAGATAATCCACCACCAACAGTTAAGTCAAATAATACTTCATCATCTTTTTTAAAGGCTCTAAAGGCAACATCTTGAATCTCGTATGGTGTACAGGCACACTTACATCCTGAAATTCCTATTTTATATTTTCTTGGAAAGTTTGAGTAATCATCAGAGTTTTCATCAAAATACGTATCAACTTCTTTTACTAAGTGAGTTGCATCGTAAATCTCCTCCTTATCAATTCCCGCTGTTGGACAAGCAACGATTGGTCTAGGCCCATCACCTGAAGCCATTCTTGAGGTAAGTCCAACAGAATCAAGTAAGTCAAAGATTACGGGAAGGTCTTTTATTTGTATATAGTGAAACTGTACATTTTCTCTTGTAGTAAAGTCAATAAGTCCTTGTGCATATTTCTCACCAATTTCACCCATCACTCTTAATTGCTCTAAGTTCATAGAAGCATCGACAAGTTTAATTCTTTTCATGAAATAGTTTTTATCTTCAGTCTTGTCATGATTAATATGAGGATACATTCCGTACCATTTTAATAAACCAATATAATCAGCACTTAAAGGTTCACCACCTTTTGCTTCGATGTAAATATCATCTATTACTTTTAAAGGAGGTCTTGATGCTTTTAGTATCTCTACCTTTGATAATTCTTTTTCCATGTGTGTTCCTATCTTGATAAATCGTATATCATGTTTAATTTTGCG
>ENA-ORXI01003652-ORXI01003652.1-sediment-metagenome-genome-assembly--contig:-NODE-3652-length-10220-cov-6.447994_pt1 | contig 10220 bp, 6 predicted proteins | sample MGYA00237861_ERZ511468 | MGnify/ENA primary metagenome ERZ511468 (study PRJEB26299, sample SAMN06266213) | sediment metagenome | isolation source: Hudson Canyon methane seep mesocosm | place: USA:Hudson...
ACAATCAAAGAATCTTGCAGATAGCGCTGCAGCTCAAACATTACTAATTGGCATTTCACTGTCAGCAATTATTATTCTGCTTACATTTATTTTCCGGGATAATATATTTACAATTCAGAACGCTCAGGGGATATCAGTAGAATATGCCATGGATTATTTTAAAATATTGAGCACCGGATCAATATTTATGATCCTTAGTATGTTTATCAGAGCGATTTTATCTGGAGAGGGAGATAATATTTTTCCCATGAAGGTTCTTGGGTTTGGGACTATTCTAAATATTATTCTTCTAGTAATTATTGCACCTGTAACTGAAGAACTGTTTTTTAGAGGATATTTGTTAAATAGATGGAAAAATAAGTTTAATACTATTACAGCTGTATTACTCACATCATTTTTCTTTGCTCTTTTTCATGCTGACTTATTGGGTGCACTTATTTTTTCCGCTATATTGTCGTTATTATATTTAAAGACAAAATCGATTTATGGCCCTGTAATTATACACTTTAGCAACAATGCAATCGTATCAATATTTGTATTAATTGAGGATAAAATTGTATTGATATTATCATTATTTTGTTTTTTTTCAAGCTCAATAAAGTCACTTATAAAAAATTTATAACTAAGAAATGAAAAGACAAGAACAATCAATAAATAGGATGTTAGAAATAATATGAAATTATTTTTAATATATTTAGACTGCATTTTTAGTGACCTTTAAAAAATTATTATTTTAATTAAAGTGAGTATAACAAAAAAAAGTCTCCAAATAGTTACTTTGTTAAATTCTCTCCCTTAATAGTTCTGTAAAGATATAAAGTCAAAACCATAGATTTAATTTTCATCTGCACTTTTGCTAATCGGGTTTAAATGTTATTTGAAAACAAGCGCCTGTATATTCTTTTTCATTGAATTTAAAAGTCTCGTTATAAACTTCTATAGAAGCATTATGATTCTGTGTGAGTATTTGATGTACCATCGATAATCCAATTCCAGTGCCAATACTTTGGTGTTTGGTTGTAAAATAAGGTTCAAAAATTCTATGCATAACAGTCTCTTCTATCCCTCCCCCATTATCTTTTATATATAAACTCAAACCTTCTTTTGTACTTTTTGTTTCTACAAAAATATATTTGTCTTCCTTCTCACTGACACATTCTTTAATGGCATCTTTTGCATTGCTTGTGATATTTATAATGACTTGAATGAGCTGATTCTCAAAACCACTGATGGTTAGGTCATCTTTTAAATCTAACACAGTCGTAATATCATGATTTTTAAGTGAAGGTTTTATTATAGATAAGGCCTTTTCAATAGTGCCTGAGATACTAATTTGATCTATATCATTTGTATTTTTTACAAAATTTTTAAAATCATCAATGGTATCAGACAGATATTGTGACTGTTTCATTATGGTATGCATATCTTGCCGCATATGAGATTCATCAAGGTTATCCATTTCGCTTCTTAGTTTCACACCACTTGCGATTGTTGATATAACACTAAGCGGTTGTCTCCATTGATGGGCTATATTTCCAATCATTTCACCCATTGAAGCCAATCTGGATTGGGACTCAATGAGTTTTCTTTCACTGATGTCTTTTGCAATACCCAAATAACCATAAATTTCATTTTCTTTATTTTTTAACGCACTGATTGATAAAAATACAGGGATATGTTTGCCCTGTTTTGTTACATAGGTCCATTCGTGTTCATTGATTACACTCAAATTAGACATTGCCACAAACAGATCAAAATTGGGTTTGATTTCATATGACAATTCTTTTGTTAATTCTTTTGACTTGTGAATGATTTCAGATTTCAAATGCAAAATCTGGGGAGTATGAATATCAATGAGTTCATCTGAACTGTATCCTAAAAGCTTCTGTGCTTCTTTATTGAGTTGTTGAATGATTCCATCTTTATTGGTTCGTATCATCATATATCCTGAACTGTCAAAAATCGTGGTTTGTATTTCAAGTGCTTGAAACAGTTTGGATTCACTCTCTTTTAAAACCAATCTTGAGTCTTTAATAGAATTAATCATCGTATTCATTGTAAGAGTGAGCGAATTGATTTCTTTTGATCCACTATTAGGAATAGATTGAATAGGTAATCCATCTTTATCACACTTTGTTATAATATCAGTGATATCAGATATAGGTCGCAGAATAAAAGAACGTATGGTTAAAAAAAGTACTAAAATCATCAATAAAGAGATAATTGCTGTGTTTTTAAACGTATCAATGATTATTTGTCTCAATTCCTTATTCATTGTTTCATCAGAAATATAGATACTAATTGTTCCCAGTTTTTTCCCGCCTAATACAATATCAAAGGTGTCTGAAAAAAAGCAGTTGTCCAATTGTTCATTGTGTTGAACATTGGATGCATCATAATTGATAATACTTGCTGACGAGCTTCTTATTTTTCCACTGATATATGCTTTTTTACCCGTGATTTTACCCATATTAAAATCTTTAACTACAATAGCAAAAATCTTTCGACGTTCGATTTCATTGGTTATGAGCTTATCATATTCATTTATGGCATAAGATGCAAGTAAATTTGTAACATTATTTTTAAGAGAAAGAATTGTTGTTCTGGAATTATTTTTCATATCATTTATGATTTTATTTTTAGTGTTTACATAATTATATGTAGCATTAATAGACATAATTATGGAAACGGTTGTGATGATTATAATTCCAAGTGTTAAATACAGTGATTGTTTTTGATTTTTCATTTTTATTCCATACCAAGAACATTTCTATGAATCAGAGGTAGCTTTTTTGCAATATTATCTGTTGAAATAGTCAAAATAGGAAGTTGTATGTTTTTTTCAACTTTTTGACCATTTAGATGTTTTCCCATTGTAGTTGCAGCTTCTTCTCCCATCAAATAAGGCTGTTGCATGCCTGAGCCTATAATAACTCCTTTGGGGATAAGATCCAAAAATACGGGCTCTGCATCAAAGGCAATTAAAATAATTTCGTCTTTTTTCCCTAAATCTTTTATCGCTCGCAAAGCGCCATCATATAAGTTTGAAGTTTGAAGCCAAATGGCTCTTAGATTTGGATAGTTATTTATCATTTCTTTGCTGTAGTTATAAGTCTCTTCTTCTGTCCACTTTATAAATTGTTTTATATCTGCACCTTTTATATTGGCTTCATCTAAGGCATGCATAAAACCAGCTGTTCGTTCTTGTCCATTGAGTCTTTTTTGAGGAATGGCAATAATACCAACCAATCCATTTTGCCAATTTTTTTCTCTCATTTTTTTAACAAGAACTTTTCCAATTTCATAAGCGCCTTGTCTGTTATTTGAAGAAATATAAGAGACATATTCTCCACTGTCTGCTCCAATATCTGCTACAACTACAGGAATACCGGCATTTTGTGCAAGTTTAAGAATAGTAACACAAGCAGATGAATTTGTGGGAGAGACAATAATTCCAGAAACGTTGTCTTGTATGGCTTTTATTGTAACTTCCAACTCTTTTTTTGCACTGTTTTGAGCATCATATATTTCAAAATCATAACCCAATGAATCCGACGCATTCTTAATCCCTTTTGCCATAATTTTCCAAAAGGGAATTCTAATATCCGAAACAATATAAGCCAATTTTTTTTGTTTATGAAGATTTGTTTTGGCATTATTTGTTGAAGAGGCATGAGTAAAACTGAGTATTGAAAAAAGAAGTAGCATAATCAGATATTTAAAAACAGTCATCGTTTTTCCTTTTTAAAGCAGGATGATTCCATTATTTTAACGATCAAATAGAACTTGAAAAATCATGAATATATATTCATAAAGTATATTATTTATTCTACTGCTTTTATAATTTATTTCTAATAAAATTAAGTATACGTATTATAAACCTTAAAAATAGCAATTTTATACAATATTCATGGTATGAAATATGTTATAATTTATAAAAATCAAGATAACACATGAGTACAGAAGAAACAGATCAAGCCTATTTTTGGAAACCCAAAAACTTACAAAACATTACCTTATTTAAAGCACATTTCACAAACTTTTCATGTGAAAAACATGTGCATGATGAGTTTTCTATTACTTTGATTGACAAAGGTTTAACCCACTTTTTTTTTAAAGGAATGAATTACAAATTTACAGATCACACCATTGTAACACTCAACCCTGATGAAATACACTCATGTGGAGCACTAAGTGACTTTGGATACCAATATAAAGTTATTTATATCAATCCAGACTTCATATATCAAATGCAAAAAGAACTTTTTAGTACAAATCAAAATAATCTGTTTTTTTCAAATTTTTATTTAGAAGATGAATATTTATACCATAAATTAAATTCTCTCATTCTTCTTGAAAGAAACAGTCTCATCAGTAATTTTGAATTTGAAGAAGAAATGATAGAAGTATTAAATTATATTCTTCTAAAAAATTGTAAAAATGTACATACTAAAATTTTCATTCCAGATAGTATTCTCATGAATAAGGCTAAAAATTATATCAATGAGAATTATAAAGAAGACATCACCCTAGATGATATTTGTAATGAAATCAATTTATCAAAATATCATTTTCTACGGCTGTTTAAACAAACTTTTTTTATCTCTCCTCATTCGTATTTAATGATACGAAGAGTTGAAGCCGCTAAACAACTTTTACAATTTGGAAACTCTATTATTGAAACTTCCTTCAAATGTGGGTTTAATGACCAAAGTCACTTAAGCAGGCGATTTAAAGCAATTACGGGAATAACTCCTGGAAACTATAGAAAGTTTTTTAATTAGCAATTTTATCCTATATTTTACCTCAACACGCAGGCTATAATATGAGTATGAATAATGATTTACGAAATGGCTTTATTGCCAATATGCCTATTGGGCTGAGTGTTTTTACCTATGGTTCTGTTTTGGGTATTTTATGCGTACAAAAAGGCGTTACTTTACATGAACTTATATTTATGAATCTTTTTATTTTTGCAGGTTCAGCACAATTTGTTATGGTTGATATGTGGACATCTTCTTTGGATATCATTGGTATTATCACAGCTGCACTCATGATAAATTTGAGATATTTTTTAATCGGTGCCTCCTTGCATCCTTTATTTATCAACAGCAGTAAAACAGAAAAATTTAAATACATGCATTTAGTAGCAGATGAGAACTGGGCAGTTACCATTGATAAAGCCAAAAGACAGAATATTACTCCACTCTTTTTATTTGGAGGAGGTTTATGTTTGCTGTTTGTCTGGTCTTTAGGAACAACGGGAGGATTTTTATTAGGAGAGTTTATTAAGAATCCTGCAGATTATGGGTTAGACTTTGCTTTTGTAGCCATTTTCACTGCACTGTGTGTAAATATGTATCAAGGAGGAAAAGACATTCTTCCGTGGATGATTGCAGCGCTATTTTCAGTAACTTGTGAATACTTGTTTCCTGGAAAGATTTATATCATTGCTGGAGCTCTTGCAGGCTCCCTTTCTGCTTTATATTTAAATAAGGAGGAAGAGACATGAGTGAAATAAATTTCACCTCATTGATTATAATATTTTGTGTGGCAGTGGGAACTTACTCTTTAAGAGTTTCTGGGCTCCTACTTTCTAACAAATTCGTTCAATATAAAAAAGTAAACCAATTTTTAGAATACTTGCCTGCAACACTGATTGTTTCACTGATATTTCCTGCAATTATAAAAGAAGGTACAGTGGGACTGATTGCTACAATTTTTATAGCTGTTATTATGTATAAGACAAAAAATGTTTTTCTTTCTATGTTTGTTGGAGTTTTAATTGTAGCACTTTCAAGAAACTTTATTTAATAATAACTTAGAGTAAGAAAAAAGTAAACTCTTCATAAGATGAGAGATTCTAAAATTTAAAATAATTTCAAATCACAACAACTCTGTTTCGCCCCTCTTCTTTTGCTTTATACAGTGCATCATCTGCAAGTTTATAAATATCATCATAATCTAAAATAATATCATTATCTACATTTTTAACACCAATTGAAATGGTCAAATATTCACTTATTTTATTTTCTTGGTGCACGATATGTAAGTTTTCCACATTTGCTCTGATTTTATTTGCAAATTGCACAATACCTTTTTCAGATATATCTGAAGTAATCACACAGAATTCTTCTCCACCTAATCTGAACACAGAATCTTCAGGTCGATGCAGCGAGTTTTGTAGGTTGTTGGATACAGATACCAAGGCTAAATCACCTTCATGATGTCCATATGTATCATTGAATTGTTTAAAAAAATCAATATCAATCATCATCAATACAAAGTTATGTTGATGACGTCTGCTTCTTTTAAGTTCTGTTCTAAATACATGATTAAAATGTCTTCTGTTATAAAGATTAGTTAAAGGATCAGAGATTAAAAGTTCTGAAATCTCTTTTCTGGCTGTAATATCTGTATACACGGAAGTATAGGTTTCAATAATCCCATCATCATCAAAATTGGGAGTAATTACATTTTCAACCCAAAATATTTTTCCATCTTTTGATACATTTTTATGTTCCCCACTCCAAACTTTACCTTGTGTAATGGTTTCCCAAAGATTTTTATAAATTGCATCATCATTGTCTTCATGTTTCATAATGTTATGGCTGTTTCCAATGAGTTCTTCTTGACTAAATCCACTTAAATTTTTAAATTTATCACTGTATTTTATGATTTTACCTTCTAAATCAGTCGTACTCACAAGAACATTTTCATTGATAATTTTAAGGTGTCTGTTGATTTCTTTTTGTTTAGAGATATCGGTTAAAAAACACTGATAATGGGTAACAATACTGTTTTCATCTCTTATTATTTTTGTTATATCTTGTACCCAAAGGATTTTATTGTATTTTGTTCGGATTCGATAGGGTTCAAATTCATACTTTTCTTGATTTGTATTTGATATAGAAGTTAAAGTCTCAAATACCTTTGCTTTATCTTCCTCATGAATACAATCAAAAAAACTGATTTTTTTTGAAAGAAAATCTTGTGCTGTATATCCAAATAATTCTTTAACATTTTTGGTTACAAATTCTACAGGCCAACCTTTATCAGGGGTACACAAAAAAAATACTGTTGGACTTTCATTTAAATATTCTAAATAATTTTTCATGACAAATCTCCGTAGACAAGGACATATCAAAATTCTAATACTACCTACAAAATTGTAGTAAAGATGAGTTGAAGTATCTCTTTATTTTTTTCTCTACATTTGAATTTTAATTTATATGAATGTAAAATTCATTTCATTGAGGATAAGAGTAAATATTTAATTTACTCTTGGTATTGTGATTATAAAATTGGCACCTTTAAGTTTTTTATTTTCATATTCATATTCACTGTTTTGTATTTTAATGTTTCCATTTAAATGTTTATTCACAATTTGATATGTCATATATAACCCTAATCCCGTACCTTGAGATTCATATTTTGTGGTAAAGTAAGGTTCAAATATTTTATCCATAATCTCTTCAGAAATGCCCCCGCCACTGTCTTTAAAACTTAGAATAATATCATTTTCATTGGTTGTTGATGTCACAAATAAATACCGGTCATCTGTTGGGATTTTATTTAAAACCATCGCATCTTTGGCATTGTTTAAAATATTTATGAGACTTTGAATAAAGGTATTTTCATTTCCCATAATAGAACAATCTTCTAGAGTTGTATCTATTTTAATATAGTTATTAGCAAAGGAATCACGTACTAAATTGATTGCTTTTTCAAGAGGTTCTTTTAACGTAAATTCAGTTTTATCATGAGAATCAGATTTAAAAAAACTTCTGAAATCATCAATTGTATTTGAAAGGTATTGGCATTGATCATTGACTTTTTCAACAGAGTCCAGTATCTCCTCATTAGATACTTTTTCATCTAAATCAATTGAGAGTCTCAGTGTTGCCATAGTTGCAGTCATTGTAGTTAAAGGTTGTCGCCATTGATGGGCGATATTTCCTATCATTTCTCCCACAGCAGCCACTTTAGATTGTACCAATAACATTTTATCTTGTTTTTCAATTTCTTCTTTTTGAACATCCACTTCTTTTTTAGAAGTTATATCATGACGAATCGCACTGTATCCTACGATTTTTGCATTTTCATCAAAGTCAGGTTCAACAATTGCATCAACCCAATAAATACCACCATTCTTTTTTAAATTTTTGATTTCACCTTTCCACTGTTTTCCTGCTTGAATTGTTTTCCATAAGTTTTTAAAAATCTCTTTAGGCATATCAGGATGTCGTACAATACTGTGAGGAGAGCCTAAAAGTTCATTTTCAGTGTATCCACTGATTTTGCAAAAAGCATGACTTGCATAAGTAATGGTTCCTTTTAGATCCGTTTTGGAAGCAATAACATGTGAATCAAAGGTATTCAGTAGTTTATTTAATACTTTATTTGTTTTATGAATATTTTTATTGGCTTTGTCTGCCAGTGAGAGCAGCACCAATATCGCCATCACCGTTAACAACAGACTTAATATGGTGATAATAATAATATTTTGACGTAATATATAAAAACCAGAAAGTGCTTCATCGACATCTATTTCAGTCGTCAGTCCAAAAGAAAAATCATTATTCCATATCCATGCACCAAATACATCTACCCCTCTATAATCTCGGTATCCCTCAAGATTAGAAAAAATCAAACTGTAACGACTGTTTGATTTTTGATCTAAGGCAATTGCATTTTTTGCCATTTTGGTTAAAGGTAAGTTTTTTAAATCAGTTTTGGGTCTAAATCCTTCAAGGATATTTCCCCCAGGATCTCGAACTTCTAATTTTTCATACGATTTTTCACCTTTTTTTAGTAGTTCTATTTCAACAAGCTCTTTATAAAACCTACTGGTACTAAGGATTTGTCCATTTTTATTGAAAATATAACTCTCACCTGATTTTCCAATACGACCTGCTTTAAGTACATTGTAAAAGTCACTTTCGGGATTAAGCCTTTGTGTTAAGGCTGCAATTACTCGCCCTTCTTTATCTTGAATGGGTACTGCAAAAAACATACTGTATTGTTTTTGCTCATTTTTTTTCAAAAGTTCATTACTTTTTAAATTTACATCAGAAGGAATAGGCGGAATAAAAACGGCTGTGCCTTGAAAAACTTTTTCTAATAATTTAGGTTTATGTTGGGCAATCAAATTTAAAGTACCCAGATTTGAATCTCTTTTTGAAGCAATACTGATGTAGTTTTTATCAATAATAAAAAAACCCAAATCACCCAGTTGCCTACTTTGTGTTATCCAAAGCTTTCGTATATTAGCTAATTGGGAAGATTTTTTTAGCGAAGTACTATCATTTTCTAATTTTAATATTGCTTTTGTTAATTCAAAAAGTTCCGGATTACGACCTATTTGAAACAAAAAATCACTGTGATCATTAACCCAAGAATCTATTCTTGATTGTGTATTTTCTAATACAAATTCTAAATCACTTTTCGTAGAGTGTAAAAGAGCTTCTTTATTTTTACCCAACGTAATAAAAACCAGAGAAAAAATTATAATAACTATCACACTGATTACAAAAGTAGCAATAATCTTAAATTTCAACATTCCAAAGTTTTTGGCAATAAACCCATCTGAAATCAACCAATTTATAACCATTAGCATAGCAAAGAAAAAAACAAATATTACAGTAGTCACCAATAAAAGCCACCAAATTTGATTTTGTTCTTTTTCTTGAGGCAGTTCATTATAGTTTTTAGATATCCACTTTTCTTTAATTCTATTTATTTCATATTTGGGAATACTATTGAGTGCTTTATTTAAAATAGTGTGTAAAATGGGTTTATCTATATTTGATAAAAAGTGTAATTTGGATGCTTTTAATTCACTTTGAGCTAAACCTTTTAAGCCTATTATCAACTCATTTTGCAACTTAAATTTTAGTGCAACTTCACCATTAAATAGAGCATCTGCTTCACCATTTAGGACTTTAGTTATTGAATCATGTAAGTTATTGGTTAACACTATTTTAATATTGGGAAACTTTTTTTCTAATCTTTTTATCGTTCCATAACCTTTAGTGATTGCTACAGTTTTATGATTTAAGTCTCGTAAATATTTGATATCATCATTACTTTGTTTTACAAAAATATGTTCTTGCATTGTAAAGTAACTGTTGGAATACAAACCATAATTGGCTCTTTCTTTTACATAATAGGTAGAGGGTAATACATCTATTTTTTTATTTTTAAGCCCTATTAATAAA
>ENA-ORXI01003653-ORXI01003653.1-sediment-metagenome-genome-assembly--contig:-NODE-3653-length-10220-cov-3.002662_pt1 | contig 10220 bp, 3 predicted proteins | sample MGYA00237861_ERZ511468 | MGnify/ENA primary metagenome ERZ511468 (study PRJEB26299, sample SAMN06266213) | sediment metagenome | isolation source: Hudson Canyon methane seep mesocosm | place: USA:Hudson...
TGTTGATAATTTGCTGATCTTCCTCAGCATTAAATAAGTGATAACGGTTCTTACCTGCTAGTTTTGACTGATACATAGATTGATCAGCATGTCGTATCAAAGTATCAATGTCAGCATCATCCAGCGGGTATAAAGTAACACCACTTGAGGCACCAATATTGATACTGTCATCACCAATTAAATAAGGTTGAGCCAAAGAGTCATGTAAACGTTTTAACATATTTTGGCAGTGTGATACTGAATTGATATCGCCTAATAAAATAGCAAACTCATCCCCTCCTTGACGAGACACCGTATCCTCTTCCCTAATATTAGCTTGGATTCGTCTTGCGACCTCTATTAATAATTGGTCGCCCACTTCGTGACCATAAGTATCATTAACAGGCTTAAAGTTATCTAGATCAAGAAAGCACACTGCAAGGAGTAATTCTTGTCTCTTACTATGAGCGATCGCTTGAGAAAACCGATCTGCAAATAGAGCCCGGTTTGGCAGTTGAGTAAGCACATCATAGTGAGCCATCAAATGTAGTTTTTCTTGCTGACGTTTATTTTGGGTAATATCGGAAAACAAACCCACAAAGTATTTAATCTCACCGTGTTTATTTTTCAGTGCTGAAATGGTTAATAACTCAGCATAGAGCTCGCCACTTTTCTTTCTATTCCACACCTCGCCATTCCAATGGCCTACACTGTTTAACTCTACCCACATTTGTTGATAAAACTCAGGCCCATGCTTGCCCGAGTTTAATATACTTGGGTTGGTTCCAATGATCTCATCTCGACTATAGCCAGTAATATCGCAAAACTTAGGATTCACATCGACAATAAGGCCATCTGAATCTGTAATAGTGATACCCTCATGTGCTTCCGTAAAAACACGACCATAGAGTTCTAACTCCTCTTTTATTTTCTGCAAAACGTCTTTTTCTTTAGATAAACGATAATGACGAGTAAAGAGTAATAGCAGGATGAAAACAATAGCAAAGCCAAACTTTGTAACCGTATCTGCTGAAATGCCCGTTTCAACTTTTAAGCCCATCCAGTGTTTTTCAATCTCTGACCGCTGTTGCCTACTAATATTATTGAGCGCTTTATTGATGATGCCAAATAATTCGGGATGAGATTTGATAACCCCCACTCGATAAGCACTTATATCGTCTGTTTCACCAGCAAATTGAAGGTTTAAGAGGTTTGCCTTTTTAATCGCATAATCAGCAAAGGCAGCATCACCGACATAGGCATCAGCCTCACCGGTTGATACTTTTATTAAAGCTTCTTTAGTTGAATCCACAATAAGTAAATTGATATTGGGATAATAATCAACTAACTTCTCGTGCGTGAAATACCCCTGCTCAACAGCGACTGTTTTTCCTGAAAGCTTCTCTAGAGAGCCGATATAACCATTTCTATTAGCATTAATGATAACCAGAGGATTGCTTACATAATCAGCTGTAAAATTAAGAAACTTTTCCCGTACAGGCGTGCTATTCACACAGGATAAAATATCTACCTCACCACGCTCTGCCATTGCTTGAATTTGATGCCAGGGTTTGTCATAAATAATTTCAAAACGAACGCCAAGCTTCGCCTCTAATAAGCTCATATATGACGCAGTAAGACCGGTATACTCACCTTGTTGATCAACCCATTCATAAGGGGCAAAATCACGATCTACGCCCACACGAATAACTGGGTGATTTTTTAACCAAGCTATCTCTTCATCTGATAAGTTGAGTGGCATTGCCCCCTTAAAAATAAAACGCTTTAACACTTGTTCATTTAGCGGTTTAACCAGCCCTAACTCAGCATACGTTTTTGCCACACGACGCAATCGCCTTTCATCTAGGTTCCCAAGTGGAATTACACCTGGCAGGATAAGCTTTCGAGTTTGCATTGCTTCATAACGCAGTGCTTCAACAGAAGAGTCACTGTGATATTTGGTTTTTATTAACTGAATAATGTCTTCAGGATTATCCAAAGCATATTGCCAACCTTTAAGAGATGCCCGACGAAACCGTTCTGCTCGCCCAGGATGAGTTTCAATTTCTATTTCACTGGTATATAAAATATCGCCATAGAAATCAAAGCCATAGTTTTGAGGATTGATAATATTTACATCGATTCCCTGCTCTTTCAACTCATAGGGTTGATTGGTAATATAAGCAGACATCACATCAATTTGGCCATTGATGAGTTGTTGATTACTATAACTAGGCTCTACTAAGGTAAATAAATTAGGTTTTAGATCTGCAGCATTTAACATGGCACTGAGTGGTGCATCATCGCCTGAAATAGCATCAAACATGATCCGCTTACCGACCATCTCATAAGGACTGATAATGCCAGAAGACGGTTTAGCAATAAAGATTAAGGCATCATGCTGGAAGATTGCTGCTAAAGCCGTAATGGGGCTGCCATTAGCATAATGGGCAATAATGCCGGAACCACCGATAGCATAGTCAATTTCACCTAAGCTAACCTGCTTAATAATGTCACGTTTTTCGGTCAGGGAGCGAACGGTTACATCCAGACCTTCTTGTTCATAAAAGCCTTGCTCAATTGCGGCATAATAGCCTGCAAACTGAAATTGATGTTTCCACTTTAACTGTAAAGTAACCAACTCTAATGCTTGTTTCTCAGGCTCATCAGCCAACACAGCTTGTGCAAGCAAAAATGTTGCAAGAAACAATAGAATAAAGCTAGAAAATGACTGTCTGCCAAACTTATTGATGTCTATAAACCTATTTCAAATAACTTAAATAATAATAGAGACACATATCCTTGTGTAATAGCAATCCCTTACCTAAATTAAGGTACCTATCCTAACATGAATAGAAGTAATAGCCTTTATTGTAAATAAATTCAAACAGAGTTACCCCTATTCCACTCGTGTCTACAAAATTTAACCGCAATCTATTTAGTGATATACTTCTGTGCCATATAACTCCATTATTCAATAAGGTCATCCCTAGTATGGACAATCAAGTTAATACAAAGTCAGCAAATATTCTGATTGTTGATGACCAAGCAATCAATGTAAAGCTGTTAGAAAAGATCCTTAAACAAGCAGGGTATACAAACCTCTTTTCTACCATGGATTCTCGACAAGCAGTCCCTCTCTTTATCGAGCATGACATTGATATCCTATTACTAGATATCCGCATGCCCCATATGGATGGATTTGAGGTTATGGCAGAGTTGAGTAGCTCAATCAGTAGTGACTATCTTCCTATACTAGTATTAACTGCCGAGCTCACCTCTGAAGTCCGTGCAAAATCACTGGAAAACGGAGCGAAAGACTTTCTAACCAAACCTTTTGATCAGCTCGAAGTTTTACAGCGGATTCACAATATCCTTGAAGTTCGCCTCCTTTATAAAAAAGTTCGTCTTCAAAATGAAACACTTGAAGATGAAGTAAAAAAACGCACTATTGAACTAGAAAATAGTCGTTATGAGGTTATCGAACGTTTAGGGCAAGCAGCCGAATTTAAAGATAATGAAACCGGTAACCATATCCTGAGAATGAGTAAATATTCCCGCTTATTAGCTAAAGCAAGAGGACTTTCTGAAGATGAAGTTGATCTCATTTTTCTCGCCGCTCCGATGCATGATATCGGCAAAATTGGTATTCCAGATAATGTTCTACTCAAGCCCGGTAAATTAGATGCTGATGAATGGGCTATCATGCAAACTCATGTCGCATTAGGTGCAGAGCTCCTTTCGGGTAGCGATGAAATTCCACTCATGAAAATAGCTCAAAATATTGCTTTAACACATCATGAGAAATGGGATGGAAGTGGCTATCCAAACGGTCTTTCAGGTGAAGATATTCCTATCGAAGGGCGTATCTGTGCGCTTTGTGATGTATTTGATGCTTTAACCTCAGAACGGCCCTACAAAAAAGCGTGGTCTGTTGAAGATACAATGAATTTAATCCGAGAAGAAAGTGGCCGTCACTTTGACCCTGCTCTTGTGCCCTTATTTGAATCTATTTTAGACCAAGTCTTAGGTTACCGTGATCAGCATCTGGATGAATTTCCAAATGACTGACTCCCTAACAATTCTGATTATTGAAGATAGCCTTGCCACACAAAGATTACTTCAGAAATCTCTTCACAGACTTGGCCATACCACGATTATTGCTGACAATGGTCAGCAAGGAATTGAACGCTATCAGGAGCACCAGCCAGATATTGTCTTAACCGACATCAATATGCCGATTATGAATGGTCTTGAGGCCATCAAAAAAATTCGCTTACTCTCGCAAGATATATGGGTGCCAATTCTAATTTTAAGCGCTTCTGAGCAAGATGCTGACATCATTTCAGGGCTTGAAGCGGGGGCTGATGATTACCTTGCCAAACCTATTAATCTTGCTATTTTGCACGCCAAAATCAACGCGATGAAACGCTTTGTTTCGCTTCAATATGATAATGCAAAACATGCTAAAGAACTTAAACAGACACATGATGAGTTAGAACAAGAACAGCTTCTCGCCAAACAATTAGCTGACACGATGTTAGATATTGGAGATCTAGATAATAGCCACTTAAAATACTGGTTATGTCCAAATAGCCACTTTAGTGGCGATCTCATCGCGGCATCACAAGCTAATGATGGCACACTGTTTATTATGCTTGCTGATTCTACAGGCCATGGTCTAGCTGCAGCACTGCCAACAATGATTATTGCTCGTGCATTTCACGCGACAACTCAAAAGGGCTTAAGCCTCCCTAGTATCATCACTGAAATGAACAACTCGGCTAAAAGCTTTTTACCTGCAAGTAGGTTTGTGGCCAGCAATGTACTGGCTATTAACTTTCGTCACAAAACGATTGAAAGTTGGTGTGGCGGCCTGCCTGACAGTCTTATTTTGAACCAAAAAGGTGAAATTGTTCATACCCTGAAATCAAATCATCTTGCTCTGGGTATATTGCCCAGCCAAACATTTGATGCCAACACCGAATTATGGCATTGGCAAGAGCCCGTTGAGCTCTTTGCCTATACTGATGGCGTTACTGAGGCCAACAATCCTGATGGCGACTTATTTGGTAGCCAAGCACTACTTGACTTGATTCAATCTCAGCCTGAGCAACAACGTTTTATAGGGCTAAAACAGGCTATATTAGACCATATTCAAACTGATAATGGTGAAGATGATATTTCATTAATATCTGTGCAATGTCAGTAAATACCATAGCCTTTTATCACTGCTGATAATTCGGAAAAATCAACGGGCTTAGTGATATAACTGTCAAAAACATCTTTGCCTTCTAGAACTTGCTGGTTCATTGCCGCCGCACTTAAACCAATGACGGGTATAGAAAAACCTGCACGTTCTTTCAGCAACTTAGTCGCTTCCAGCCCACTCATTCCAGGTAAGTTAACATCCATCAATATAACCTCAGGAAGACTGCCTTCAAGTTGAGTTAGTGCTTCTTCAGCTGATTCTGCAATCTTTAATTCACAATGCGGATATCGCTTAAAAAAGGCTTGAACTAAACGCACATTGGCAGGGTTGTCTTCAACATACAAAACACTACTTCGCTCTACAACATTTTCTTCCATCAAACTTGTTGTGATTCTTTGCTTTTCTGGTAGTGGCTTCTCCATAGCCTTACTCGCACTAACCAGCGGGAGTTCAAACCAGAAGTCGGAGCCTTCACCTTCTATACTACTAAAGCCAATCACCCCATCCATCGCTTCAATAATTCGTTTAGTAATAACGAGACCTATTCCTGCTCCTTCAATCTCTGATGTTTCTTGACCTAAACGGTTAAACTCTCGGAAAACTGATTCTTGTTTATCAATAGGGATCCCGATACCGCTATCTTTCACCCACACTTTCAGCATCGTTTCATCCAAGCTGGCTTCACAAGAAACAGATACACTCCCCTGAGGCTTATTATATTTAATCGCATTTGATACTAAGTTAATAATGACTTGTTTCAACCCGGTATAGTCTGCCAATATCAAATGTTCATCATTATTCGTGACTTCTAAAGAAACCTGTTCTTTCTTAGCCTGTGTCTCTAACATTGGTAAACATAAATCTAAAACATCATCAATATTCAACACTTCTATTGAAGTTTCTAATTTACCAGCCTCAATTTTTGATAAATCAAGTACTTGATTAATCAGCTCCAACAAGTGACTTCCTGAGCTATAGATATGATCCACGCTATCAGCTTGGTCCTCAGTTAAGGGCTCATCAATATCACTTTGTAATAGTTGTGAGAACCCTAGGATAGCGTTAAGTGGGGTTCTTAATTCATGGCTCATTGATGATAAAAATTCTGATTTTGCCTTACTAGCCTCTTCAAGCTTTTGCTGTGTCATCTTCTGCTTATCAATATCAATAACAACGCCTAACATACGCTCTGGGTCCCCATCAGCGTCTCGGACTATATTACCCTTTTCATGCAGCCACTTTATTTTTCCATTAGGCCACACCACACGGTGCTCCACGTCATAGTCATCACCCGTATCCAAGCTGTGCTGAATGGCATCAGTAACCTTTGTAAGATCTTCTGGATGGATAGCCCCTAAAAAGTTTTCATAACTTGTTTCTAACCGCTCATCTTCTCCACCAAAAAGAACAGCAACATAGTCAGACCAATATAGCTCACCACTTTTGACTGCCCATTCCCAGTTACCAATATTGGCAAAACGCTGACTCATTGATAAACGAGCCTCACTTTCTTTTAGCTCAATCTCTTGTGCTTTTTGTCGTGTTATATCCGTTCGAATAGAGACATATCGCTCAGGCTTATCCTTCTCACTCATAAATGGCAGTATCGTAGCCTTAACCCAATAATAGCTTCCATCTTTAGCTTTATTTTTAACTTCACCATGCCAAACATCACCATTAGAAATGGTCTTCCACAAGTCTGTAAAAAATGCTTTCGAATGCTCACCTGAGCTTAAAAACCGGTGGTTTTTCCCTAGCATCTCTTCTTCGGGATAGCCGCTTATCTGACAAAACGTGTCATTGGCATAGATAATATTACCTTTCACATCCGTCATACTGACTAAAGCATGCTCATCCAAAGCTTCTGTCTGGAAAATAAGCTCTCGTGCCCTTTTACTTAATTGCAGGCTTATTTCGTGCTCTTTTTCTTGCGAAAGAAGTATCGCTTTCTCATGCCTTTTCCGTTCAGAAACATCTCGCAATGTGGCACTAAAATAAATACCATCATGCAGAATAATGGGCGAAATAGTTAACTCTAATGGCAAACTTGAACCTTCTTTAGTCCGCCCTTCAACAGCAATGACTTTATTTAAAATTTTAGGTTTATCAATATTAACGTCACGTACAAACTCATCATGCTGTATCGCCACTGATTCCGGCATAATTAGTGACACATTCTGCCCGACAAGCTCATTTTCATTATAGCCAAATAATGTGCTCATAGCAGGATTCACCATCGTGATAATACTGTGCTGGTTAATCATAACTAGGCCATCAGTTAGATGTTCAAACACCGCCTTTTGCTGAATTAAACTATTCTGATAACGCCGTTGATAGCGTTGAAACATCAAGATAATAATCAATGTTAACAAGGCGACGGAAATCACTCCGATAACGATACTGCCAAGTAATAAATAAGTTTTATGATAAGCCTCGGCATAATCAACTTCTGACGCGAAGCCCATCGTTAACTCATCATCCCACACCCATGCGCCAACAACAGGCGCACCACGATAACCGTTATAGCCTTCAATATTAATGCCCGACCTTCCCTCGCTAATAGACTGGGCCATAACGGTTAAAGGAAGTAACTGTCGCTTTTCTACAGAGCTATCTATTGATGAAAAATTGTCTCCAGGATCTTTAATGACCAACTGTAATGCTTCATCTTGTTCGGGGTATTGTAATAGCCCTAGACTTTTTATCTGTTGGCTATGTTTGCTATGGGTTAATAATTCACCCTTTTTATTAAGCGCATAAACCTCGCCAGATTGACCCAGTTGATGTCGATGAAAAATAGGGTCAGTGAGTAAGTCAGGATCAAATTCAAAAGCCAGTATGGCGAGCGTTAGCCCCGCACTATCTTTAACTGCTGCCATAGCCATCATTGTAGATTCATTGTCTCGAACAATGCCATCTTTCCCTAGCCATGCTTTAGCTGATTTGAACGGGGGAGTAACACGACTACTACCAGCCCATGTTGTTAGTAATATATCAGCGGAAATATCTAATGGTGCTCTTGAAACGGCTAGCAGATCATTAGCAGAAAGTAAGACCATTCCTTGTTTATCTAACAACTTATAATCTCGGTATCCCTGAGCTTCTAATACTGCTGTTAGTTTTGAATTTAAGCTATTAAAAGAGTCGCTATAATGAGAGACAGGCTCTTTACTTAAGGCTTGAACACCGTTAAAAACATCAGCATCCTTAGCCCAGTAATCCACCGTGTTTTTGCGACTTTGAAGTGATTGTTTTAACTGAACTATAGAAGAATTCAACGTGAAATCTAAACGTTCTGATAGCTCACTCTGAGCTAAATTTTTCAGATAAAAGCCCACCCCACTGGCTGAAATAAGCGTGATGCTAATAATCAATACCGCTATAGCAACATAGGAGCCCAAAAAATTTCTTATTTTACTCTTCACAGCTGCCCCATTTCTTTACTGGACATCCCATGTCACTAATATAAGTACGTGATTATAACACCCCTATCACCGTGAGTCTTATCGTGACCAGCCAAAGCGAGTTGAATTACCAAACCAATAGAATTAATAACTTATAACTTATAACTTATAACTTATAACTTTAGGTAAATGACGAGGTTTTTACATTTCGTTACCTTTTCACCCGTGACACTTACTTTTTGGGCAAACCTAGAACACCTGTTATTTTAAAGCCTGAAAGACAGCCTAGATACTCTTTTAATCACCGGTAAATATTAACTCATATTCAGCTTGTAGTAATGTTACTATTTGCCTTAGTCTAAAGATTGAAATAAATACTATTTAAGGTTTTGAAGTAGAGACAAATGAATTTTACGATAAAACATGTAAAAACCAAGTTATATTTAGGGGTGGTACTTCCCCTTATTTTAGTTATCACTCTCTCACTTATTTCATATAACACCATAAGTAATCTAGTGAAGACTATTCACTGGGTTGAACATACACACGAAGTCATACAGCAGGCTCAAAAGATTGAGAATTTAGTTGTAGATATGGAGTCGAGTGAAAGGGGATTCTTAATAACGGGGAAAGATGAGTTTTTAGAACCCTATTATCGAGGAATAGAAAACCAAGACAAGCTTGTCAATCAAGCAAAAAATCTCGTCAGTGACAACCCTCCACAGGTCGTGTTACTAGATCAGATTAATCAGCAAATTAAACTATGGCTGGATGAGGCTGCAACACCTGAAATTGAAAATAGAAACCTGTTTGATCAAGGCTTTATTGATAGAGCAGAGATTGAGCTTCAAATTAGAAGGGGTACAGGAAAAAATATCATCGACTCATTACGTCAGTTATTAAATGAGTTTAAATCAAATGAGTACGACCTCTTGAAAATAAGAGAAACGGAATCAGCCTTAATGGTTCAGACGATGTTTTCTAATCTTGTTTTGGGCACGATTTTTATAGTCCTACTCATCCTTTTGAGCATGGCACATTTAGCTAAACATATTGTTAGCCCATTAACAGCATTAGTGAATTTGAGTAATAAAGTTAAAAAGGGTGACTTATCTATACGGGCAGAAATCACACGTGATGATGAATATGGCATTTTAGAAGCCAGCACTAATAACATGCTTGATAGCTTAGAGGGTCACGCTATAAAGCAAGAAAGAGCAGAAGAGGATTTGAGGGAGCATAAAGAGCAGTTAGAAACCCTTATTTATAAAAAGACAGAACAATTACTCTTTCGTGAAAAGGTTCTAAATGAACATGCCATTGTGAGCATCACTGATGTTAGAGGTAAGATTACCTACGCTAATGATAAATTCAAACAAATCAGTCAATACTCACAAGAAGAACTGATTGGACAGAACCACAGACTTGTAAAGTCCGACTTTCACCCCGCCTCTTTTTACAAAGAGATGTGGCAGACTATTTCCCAGGGTAAAGTTTGGCATGGCGAGATTCAAAACAAAGCCAAAGACGGAACATTCTATTGGGTCGCCTCAACCATTGCTCCACAGTTAGATGAACGAGGTAAACCTGAGCAATACATCGCCATTCGTACTGATATTACAAAA
>ENA-ORXI01003655-ORXI01003655.1-sediment-metagenome-genome-assembly--contig:-NODE-3655-length-10214-cov-31.320213_pt1 | contig 10214 bp, 9 predicted proteins | sample MGYA00237861_ERZ511468 | MGnify/ENA primary metagenome ERZ511468 (study PRJEB26299, sample SAMN06266213) | sediment metagenome | isolation source: Hudson Canyon methane seep mesocosm | place...
TCACTTTGCTTTTCTAATTGACGAACAATTGCTGAACCAACCATACCTCGATGGCCTGCTACAAATATTTTTTTCATATACTTTACTTCTTTAAATTATTAGAATCTAACCAGATTGCTAAGTCACCAATATAACTAGTTAACTCGATAGGAGATAATTTGTTAATTGATTCTCTGCCTAGTGGCTTAAAGTTATCAAAAACAGGAGATACTAATGTATTAGACGCAAAAACAAAACCATCAAATGAGGTACTATGATGCTCAAAGTCGGAACTTACCTCAACTCGATACCCATAACTTTTCAGCATTAAAACAACATTTTCATGAAGATTTTGACTATGAGTTGACACAAAAACATAATCGACAAGGTTACTCTGTAATGTTTCTTTACAGTCATCTAGCATTTCAAGCTCATAACCTTGAATATCAGAATGTAAAATAGTCAGATGTTCAAAGTTATTTTTGTGAATAAATTCATCAACGGAAAAAGAATCTTTTCCAACGAAAGATTGAATAAAGTTACCGCTTTTTCCATTCAAATTGAAGTTATACTTACCAGCCTCTATATTCGTACTTTCCGGCTCAACTAAATGTAAATTAGCTTTTGGAAAAGCACTACTCAACCAAAGTGAATAATGCCCCCAATATGCACCGAGCTCTAACATGGTAGGTGTTGAACATTTAATACTCTTAAGTACTTGTTGAAACACAAACTCTTCTAAAGGTTCGTGTACTCCTCTATTAATAACTAAAATATCACTAAAGTTATCATAATAAGAGTGTATACCTTTATAAGGAACCTTTATTCCGTTATGTAATACAACGTTATCATCAACTGTGAGTCCGGCTTCTGGACATCTTTTAATAAGTACATTTAATGGGTCTGATACTATTTCTCTATATCGACCCAAAAAGTCACTTGCATTGGCTTTTGTATTACCTTCACTCATTGAGCTCCCCTTTACTCTTTTGAAACCGAGACATCATAGCCATGTGATTTCAAAATAGCATGTTGTTTGGCTTTACCAAGATCATGTTGTACCATTTCAGCGCACATTTTTTCCACAGTAATTTCAGGTACCCAACCTAGTTTTTCTTTCGCTTTAGAGGGGTCGCCCAACAAGGTTTCAACTTCAGCAGGTCGAAAATAACGAGGGTCAACTTTTACAACAATATCACCGACCTTAACCCCGTGTGCATTGTCACCACTAATAGCACTAATGGTAGCAATTTCATCAAGACCTTCACCAGAAAACTCTAATGTGACACCTACTTCAGCAGCCGACATACGAACAAAGTCTCGTACCGATATTTGCTTACCTGTAGCGATAACAAAATCATCCGCTACATCTTGTTGCAACATCATCCACTGCATACGAACGTAGTCTTTTGCGTGCCCCCAATCACGAAGTGCATCCATATTACCCAAATATAAACAAGACTCTAAGCCTTGCGAAATATTGGCAATCGCACGGGTTATTTTACGAGTTACAAAAGTCTCACCACGTCGCGGTGACTCATGGTTAAACAAAATACCATTACAAGCATACATGCCGTAAGACTCACGGTAGTTAACCACAATCCAGTAGGCATACATTTTTGCTACTGCATAAGGTGAACGCGGATGAAATGGTGTCGTTTCTTTTTGAGGAATTTCTTGTACTTCACCATAAAGCTCAGAAGTAGATGCTTGGTAAAACTTAGTCTTTTTCTCTAGCCCTAAAAAACGAATCGCTTCTAATAAACGTAGCGTGCCCATAGCATCTACATCTGCCGTATATTCAGGACATTCAAAAGAAACAGCAACATGCGATTGAGCGCCTAAGTTATAAACTTCATCGGGTTCAACATCTTTAATAATACGCGTTAAGTTTGATGAATCTGTTAAGTCACCGTAATGTAAGAAAAATTGCGGATTTTCTTCATGAGTATCTTGATAGATATGATCAACACGCTCAGTATTTAATGATGATGCTCGACGCTTTATACCATGTACCTCATAACCTTTTTCTAATAATAATTCAGCAAGATAAGAACCATCCTGCCCTGTAACACCTGTAATTAAAGCAACTTTTTTCATGTAATGTATTTCCTCCTTAAAAGTTTTTCATTAAACCAACGCTCGACTTTACAAAGACTTAATTACTACGATAATTACCCCCAACAGAAATAGTTATAGCAAGCGGCCAAATCATAAAATGGCCAGTTCTTGATGTGAATTACTCAAAATTCTTATCCATAGCCTTGCGTAATAATATAAAAATCATTACTTAGAGGCAACGCCTTTGCAACCGCCACTTAAGTCGCCCACTTCCGCTAAAATCAGGGAAACAGAGCGCAGCGAAGAGATGATTTTAGTCCGCAATAGGCGCAGCAGGGAAATTCGCCAATCCGAAGTGAATAGACAGTGGGGATTGCTTAGCCCCTAAGCCCTTGAATTTTCCACCTCAATTCAACTGTAAATTTAACAGCATTTCATCCGTTCTAAAATCTATTGGATTATAGAGTTACTCAATATTTATATCTTTATATTTCTCGGTAAATCGTTCCAATGCAGAATCCCAAGATTGATCATTCCCTCGCCAAAAAAACTTTTTTTCATCACCATCATATTCATCTATTTTTAAAATAGCTGCATTAGAATGGAACACATCTTCAGAAATCGCGGAAGAACATATCATAAAAAACATCTCCCTATTTATTGAAGACTTACATGATTTCAATTTTTCCAATACGTCGGTACAAAAATCTAAACCGTTCTTTCTCCAATCGTAAAATACAAAAACGAGAGGTTCCGACGTTGACTCTTCAAGGAGTCGATTAGTTTTCTCTAACAGATAAAGGTATTTCTCTCTGACGCTATTTAAATTATCATGAGCCAGCTCATCTGTAACGATATGATTACAATTAACAGGAAAATCGTGTTGAAACATAATGCCAGTATAGTTATCTCTAACTTTTCGACCTTGATCTACTACTTCAACACTATCGTTGGTCAAAAACAGGTCTCTTTGAAAATTAGTTATGCATTTAACCACACAATTTACATCTGATATTACCCAATCAAACAAATACCTAGTTCCTTCACCAGTGTACCTCCGAATCTGATAAGCGACCTGACAACTTTCACCTATACTCATAAATTCCATAAAACCTCTAATATTATTGCTAATTAACTCTATGCTTACAATTTATGGCTTAAATATTTCAGCCAATTTCTCTATTTTTACTCGGGATATTTTGTAGTACGAGATCCAATTCTGTTCTAATTAATTTTGCATATCTGTTTTTGTTATAATGGTGGTCGTATATATCAAGGTTTACAAAGTCTAAAGACAGCAATCCATTTACTCCTAAACACAGCTTATCAAAGTTAAAAAAATGTACTCCATTTAATTTACACAGCAAGGACTCAAGTTCATTGTTTACTTTTATTGTGAAGTTTGTACGCTCCATTTGGGATGCATTAATATTCTTTCTTGCATTAGCAACATCACCAAATTTTTCACCATCTTGAATGGTGGGAAGGGGAATACTTAAGGCTATAACTACCCCATACTTTGCTCTTACTTGCCGTATAAAGCTCAAGTAATTGGTAACAAACCTATCTTTAAGTTCATTTAATTCTTCACCTTTAAACTGATTCCGATACCATATTAAAAAACCTATATCAACCTCACCAATCAATACAATTGGCAATTCAGAAATATCGGATTCTATAAAACTTGTAAATACTTCACCCGCTTGTGTTTGTGAATTTGGGTTTTTTAACCCAGTAATAGTAGCGCCGTCCACCGAACATATATTAATCTCTGTGTTAGGGTAAAATTTTGAAAATGAATTATGGTGAAAAATTCTGGCGTGAGAATCCCCTAAGATGGCTATTTTTCCTATCATATTTTATTTACCTGTCGTAACCAAAATTATCAAAATCTCGACCATAAATGTCTTGTACTATCATTTTCAATTGTTCTGTATATGCCTGCTTGTATGCATCTTTTTTGGTACTTACATTAACCTCTGAAAGTTCAATATTTACTGCTAGATCAAGTAGCTTTGCTAAGTCATTTATGTCATGATCTATATTTTCTACTTTCCCAATAAAGTCGGCAACTAATTCACCCTCACAGTATACATAGTCACTTTGTGGATAGAAGTGAAAATTATTCCTTATTCTCAATTCTTTAAAGTTATGTACGAAGTCACTAAACGTCCTAAATCGCTGAACTACCTCACATATATGGCCATTATATTTATAAAATATATGTTCCGCATTCATATGATAAAAATAGTTATACAATGAATAAAATCTCGCATAAGGGTTGCGTACAAAACAAAACTTGAAAAAATCTTCTGCTCCAATTTCAATAATTTTATCGTTAATTGTCGTTCTAAAAGGATGAATTTTTTTATCTACCTTTGACATCAAAGGTGAACTATTGATACTAGAGCCCGCTGTTTTTGGGATATGTATAAACAATACTTGTGATTTCAATTGTTAAACTCCTAACTTCTGTGCTAATTCATTAATATTTATTTCAATATTGAATGAGTCGTCTGCATCAACTAATAAATGCTCATAATTTTTAACGCTTTTGTATTTGCTTCTGAAAGAAAAGTCTACTCTATTAGATGGGCAATATTCTATTATACGACAACCTTCATCGCAAAATATGCTATTTACCAATACTGAACCATGTGCCGCTATTATCAATTCAGCATTCGCAAATAAATAGTAAATATCAAATAATGACTCCCCTCCTGTCAATATGGTGAATCCTTGATTTTTAAGAAAACTTACCACTTCAACATCATTAACAACCCCTCTTTCACCTGAAACGACGTGGTTTCTAGTTAAGTACAGTTTAAATTTTCTTTCTGGTTTTGACTTTACATCTAGGACTTCGCGGTAACCTTTCGTAATCCATTCATACACTTCAGGAATAAATGAAGTATAAAAGCAGGGATTTACTCCAACAAACAAACGCTTAATTTTTACAAATCGATTTAACTTATGGGTATCAACAATTTGTTGAGGCTTATAACCTACAGCTTTCACATGCAGCTCAAAATCATTAACCTTATTAAACCTGCTACACAATAGTTTAGGTGACGAAAATGTTTTATCTTTTAAAGAAAACAGGCGGTTTAAGGAATCATGCAGATGCCCATATGGATACCAGCCTACCGCATGTAGAAGATATATATATTCGTGACCATCCTCCAAATATTGCAAATCCGAATACTTTAAATTTTCTTTGGTATCAGTACAAAGTTTGTTATAGCGTTTTGCAATTTCTTTTATTAATAAAGCTTCATCGTTAAAAATATGCCCCTGAATTGGTGGCCCCCAATATAGAGCCTCATACGCCAATTCAAAGTTTACTTCACCGTCACTATTAATAATTAAGCCGTTTTTTGTGTCAACAACCACATCAGATAACTCATAAGATAACTTATTCAATTTAGTTAAGTTTCTGTTCGATTTTAAAAACTCTGTCGTATTCATTATTTACATCTTTATATATTTTTTTAAATTCTGATTATTTAAATCGTGAATAAAGTTTTTCTTTTCAGTTAACAACAATTTCAAGGCACCTAGGCCATGAGAAGACTCTATTAACTGTGTGATTCCAGATTTAACCATTTCTGCATATTCTGGAAGATCTATCGAATAGCTGATCAAAGCTATTAATTGCGATTTCACTTCTTCAATACTGCTCATTTTAGACAACCCAGGAGACCTCCGGTCATAAATAGTCCCTTCTACTCCAGAATATAACCAGTGATGGTTATTGAGGAAAGTAGAAATTTTAAGTTTTATTAACCAATCTTCATATTTTGATAAATCTAGATTAAAACCTCCAGATTCTATATATAACTCCTTTTTAAATAACATGTCTCTAGGTACAGGAATTCTTCTAGTTGATATATTTAATACTGCATCAATACCATTAATTCCATCAAAACCAGAACAATCTATAATTTTAGTATTTTCATGTGTGATTAATTTTATATTACTAAAAGCTATACCATTAAAATTGTTTTTTAATAAAACCTGATATTCTGACTTAAGTTTATGAGGAGCATAAATATCATCACCATCGAGTGTCGTTATAAGTTCACCTCGAGATTTTCTAATTGCCAAATCTCTATTTGAAGATACACCAATATTATATTTTCTAAAATCAGGTATAACATTTTCATATTTAGCTACCAAATTAGTAATTAACTCACGACTTTTATCCGTTGAACAGTCATCAGCAACAATAATCTCAGCAACATATACCCCTTGATTAAGGACACTTAGGATAGCATCTTCTATACTTGCACTATTATTAAAACAGGATATTATGACTGATATGCTTTTTTCAGGCTTTAACTTTTCACCTTCTATTTGTGCAAAGCTTAAGCTAGCAACATCCTTAAGTTTCATTAATTTTGCAGTGCGTTGAGCCGTTACTATATTTTCCCGAAATAAAGCATGATTTATTGTTAAGTTGACAGCCGTCCGATCAGTATCCCCCATCTTCACAATGGGAATTTTATAGGTCTTTTTCTTATACTTTTTAATCATTTGACCTCTAATCAATTTAGGATTAGAAAACTCGTTAGGATAAAACTCCTTCAAGCATGAGCCATACAAGGTACATTCGTCGCCTAGTAACTCGACTTCTCTTTGGGATAGCCTACTTATCGAAGTTAGAGGACCGGCCCCAAAGTCAAGTAGCTCTTCATTTAAACACTTCTGCTCTATTCCACAAAAATTTAACAGTCGCTTCATCCAAGCCTGTTTATTTTGTACGTACAGCTCATATGGCAAAACAAAAACTCGATCCTTGTATTTAGACGCCACTTTAAAACTACTAAGCGTCAAAAATCTCCACCATATTGCTGACCATTGATATTCTGTTTCAAACTGCTCCACAGAAAAATTTGTACCCCACATAGAATTTACTTCCTTTAAAAAGCGCAGTCTGTCTGTGGGGTGAAATTCATCACCAAAAAACGAAAACAATCCCAACCCTGAATTAACTGTATCGACAGGATTGCGAGTTACCAAGATTACCTTACTGTTAGGCCGAGATTTTAACGTCGCTTCAAGGCGACCAGCCCCACGTATAACCTTTACTAATCGGGCCCCTTTTCTTTCAGCCATCATTCCATCAAAATTCTGCTTTAACCACAAATCATGTAAAGGCGTGGACTCATCCAAGAATATAGGCGTATGTGTATGTGTATAAATCCCAAAAACATTTAACTGCGATGTATTAAAAGGCTGACCTTTTACAGTTGCAGTTTTATAGGCTGCACGGATATTCCATAAATATGGTTCATATATCGTATTTGCCGTTTGGTCGTGTTTAAGTAGAGCATCACCCAGCACGTTAAATATTGTGGTCGTGCCCGAACGACCTATTCCTGATATTAATATTTCCAATTTATTACTCAATATAACTTAATAATTTATTTTTTGTAACTGCATCGCTATTATGAATATTTATGTATGATTCTATTTCAGCTTTGACAATATCTGCCCAAGACTCATCATTGAAATACCTCTTAATAATACGAACTCTTTCCGATAGACGATCCTCAAAGCTCGCTGATATCCCATCTAAATATGGTTTACGAGTTACAATTAAATATTCCAATTTCCTGAAGTTACACCCTGATATTTGAAGCCGAGAAAAAAAATCAAAATCACCTGACACTCTATATTCTTTGTTATAGCCAAAAGACTTATACAGGTGAGTTCGTACCATAACAGCTTGATGATCAAATATCATTCCCAAATAATATTCTTCGGGTAGCCGATGAAATTTCATTTCATCATCCTCTAATCCAACTACACTACCCCATACTACATCGTCGTCTTGTAACGTTCGCGAAACAAGCTTACTAACCGTTTCTTTTTCATAAAAAATATCTCCTGCATTCATGAAAATCAACCAACCACCCGAAGCAAGCTCTATAGCCTTATTCATGGCATCATAAACACCTTCATCCGCCTCTATAACTAACTGCTCGATTCTATTTAGGAACCTTTTAACAAAATCTGATGTCCCATCATTGGATGCACCATCTATTACCACCCATTCAATATTCCCATACGTCTGCTCCACTACGCTTTTTGCTGTAGTCAAAAAACCTTCAATATCATTCCTGACAATGGTCGCTATTGTAATTTTTTCTTGCATAATTATCATTCACTTTTTGTAATACCAATCATCCCATTGAGCTTCAACACGAACGTAACCATTCGACTCCATTAATTCTTTTATTTCATCTCTTTGTGCTTCAAAATTATGTTCAACTGTAAATAATTTCACATTCCACTTTTTAAAAGGAAAAACTGATAAAATGCTATATTCGCTACCTTCAGTATCAATACTGATATAATCGATGTCTATTGGTGCTTTATGTTTTTCCAGAAAATCACCTAACGTAATTGTATCTAAAGTAATTACCTTACTTTGTTCTTTGTAAGCGTTAACTTTTTCTTTATGTTTCCCTATAGTAGATATTCCATCGATTCCGCCAAACTCATTCGCCAATATAAACCTGACCTTTTCACCAGTCTTATTTGTGATACATTCAGGCGATGATATGCAATCACGATTATTCTTTAATTGAGAGAAGTATTCTGGATTAGGTTCTGCACATATCCCACCCCACCCAAATTCTTTTTCTAGTAAATAGCTATTACTGAGTAATACTCCATCTGTTGCACCAAACTCAACGAAAAAACCACCTTTCTTATAGTTAGCTTGCTCCAACACCCATAAATCTTGACCTAACTGTGATGGCGACAAGCGTTTTAATTGTTCTTTATTTATAGATCCATCGATATGGTATATAGATATACCTTCAGAAGTATTAGCATATAATTGAGACTTTTTATACGCAAGCATCAGCTCATGATTAATGATTTCAACTTCGCTCGTGAGTATTTTTATTTGTGATTGCTGATAAGAAGGCCTTGATGATAACAAATCTATTGCTTCTTTTTCTGAAGTTAATAACTTCGCAGCTTGTGGTAACAGCCCTAGTTTCGAAATTTCTTTTACCGCTCTAGCTTGTCTAGCCAACTTGTTGTCTTGTGAATTTCTCCCCACATTTACAGCAGCATCAAAATGAGCAAGCGTTTTATCATCATCTTTTTTAAGTGCTGCTACTTTACCTAATGTATTATGTACACCAGCGATTAGCAGCTGTGAAATAAGCTGATTATCACACCCTAATTCTTTTGCCAGTTTAAAATAAGTTTTACTTTGCTCTATTTCATTAAGCTGCTGGTAACCAGACGCCTTTAATGCTGTAATTTTTGCAACGTCAGGATGAGAGCTTAAAGCTTGAATATCTATTTCAATCAGCGCTTGCCATTCGCCAAAATACCAGTTGGCTTTCGCAGATGATAAATTTGTTATTGCTGCATCTTCTAACATTTGATTGATGATGTTTTCTTTTGATCTGTCAGCCATTTCTTGCAGTAAGTCATTATTTATTTTTTTTTCTGCTTCAGACTGAGTATCTACAAACGGAGGTATATCTATGCTGTCGTTTGAGTTCTGATTGGCAGCCTGCTTTATAGTTGCCGCTGGTTTTTTATTAAAAGGCTTTTTCACGTAACACCACATCTTTTATTAATTCTAATTGCGCTTCAACTTTTACGATTTCTTTATCAAGCTTAATTTGACGATAAATCAATTCTTGTTTATCTGACTTTAGTATTGATACTTCAGATTCAAGTTCATTAATCGTAGTGTCTTTATTTTTATGTCCGTCCACTAATTTACTTACCTCAATCTTCAACTGCTCTGTTTGTAACTCTATTTCTTGTCTTTTCTGGATGTTTTTTTCTAGCTTTTCTGTTAAGTTCTCAGCCCATTTTTTATTCTCTTTATGCCAATGCTTCTGCTCATTTCGTTGCTTGATTAATTCTTGGTTATCAGATTCTAATTGTGTCACTCGAACTTCTTGCTTTTCGCTCTGCTCACCAGCCATATTAGCTTCAGTGGTCTTAGCTTCGTTACTCGCTTTTAACTGACTTTCAAGCTCAGCAACACGTGCCATTTGGATTCTTCTTTGCTCTACTGTTTTATTTTCTTCGGCGTCTTTTGCTTCATTACTGACCTTTAATTGACCTTCAAGCTCGGTAATACGATTCGATTGAGCTTGTTGCTGTTCGGTACTTTTTTGATTTTGCTCTGC
>ENA-ORXI01003656-ORXI01003656.1-sediment-metagenome-genome-assembly--contig:-NODE-3656-length-10210-cov-23.724465_pt1 | contig 10210 bp, 12 predicted proteins | sample MGYA00237861_ERZ511468 | MGnify/ENA primary metagenome ERZ511468 (study PRJEB26299, sample SAMN06266213) | sediment metagenome | isolation source: Hudson Canyon methane seep mesocosm | place...
TGTTTATCCCGTATTCCGTGCCTCCATACGGGCTACGGTTCTGATGCTACGCGCTCCTTGTTGTATTTCATGAGAGTAAAAGCATTCAATTGCTGCGTAACCTTGGTAACTAAAGCAAACAGCGCATTCTAACGTCTCCCCACCCAACCCTCCCCAGCAAGGGAGGGCTTAAGTCAACAGCATTGCCTGCAAGAGAGGGCTTTACGCGCTCATTTTTTTTGCACACTTAACGGTAAAAACATAACCTAAACAATATAGGTCTAGCTATACTATTTATAACCCAGTTAAAGCAGAAATTAATGCTTTAGTCAGGTAAGGCGTTGCATTTTGAGAGACATAATTAGTCACAACTGGCACGTATTGGCTTACCATATCTGCTGACAAACCTAATTCTTGAAAGCTGTTCACAAGAGTTGCTGCTTTTCCTAAGTTATTATCTTTATCACCCATTAAAGCTGAAGCGCCCGATGCTAATTGAGATAAACCATCAGTTTGAGTTTTTGGCGCACTTCCTATTAAAGTATTAATTTCTGGTACTGATTGAGTCAACTGTTGAAAATCATTAGCTGTCATATTTGCTTGAGCAGCTTGAAATAATGCACCCGCACCACCTGCTGCTTGCACAGAATTCACTCCTAACTCACTCGATAGTGCACCTGCAAGCCCTAAGTTATTCACAGCTTGTGCGGTATTTACAGCTGACTGCGCTGTATTTAAACTTTGGTCAACACTAGGCTGTTGAGTCGCACAGCCAGTTAATGTTACTGCCATTAGGCTTGAAATAGTCAGAGCTAATATATTTTTGTTGTTCATCTTTTTTCCTTTTATTGTAAAGATAATTTAATAGTGCATCTAGCGTGAAATATGCTGTTACTTTTTTTCCATAGTTTTAATAAAGCCATCCGCTTCATTAATCGATTTTTCCATTGCATCAATCAAAGCATTCACATCAGATTCAACGCTAGCTAAATCACTTTTTAATGACGCAATGGCTTGCGCATTCAAGCTATGCTTAAGCACTAGCACTTGGTCCTTAAAAATAGCTAACACAGGCGCCATTTTATCTTCAGCACGATGCATTGCACTAATCAATTGATTGTAATGCCGTTTAGTTGCTGATAATTTTTGCAGGCTATTACGTCGTAATGAAGCGGAACTAAACTGCTCCGCCTCTTCTGCCCATTCAGAAAATAATGCTTCCGAAACATCCTCTATATCAGCGATGCGCTTACTCACTGCAGAAGCTTCATCTTTACTCGATTCATATTCGCCATTTAGCTTCTTATAGATAACTTCTAAATCGCCACCTGTAAATTTCGTTATCTCACTGAATTGCTCTAGGGTCGTTTTAAACTGCTCTTTAGCATCTTGCTGTGTATCTCGTGCTTTTTGTACTCGGTGCACCATAATATCGCGCTTGGGAATACCCATTTTTTCCAAGCCACTGTAATACATAGTTGAGCAAGCGCCCAGCGATAAAGCCACAAGGCTCAGAATTAATAAACGTAAAGGTTTGGTCATGAAAACTCCGTTAAAAACCAACAAACATTAACCTATATTATCCCAGCTTTCTTTCATATCAGAAAGGGAATTAGATGCCTTAAGAGCCTTCTTTATATTAAGGGATGGAAAAAAATGTCTTATCCAATAAAATTCTTGTAAGATTAGCAATTATTGTTCATTCGTTAATAAGGTTAAACCATAATGAGATTAAATGTTGCAGCGACTCCCGTCAATGAAAGTGTATTGGCAACCAACCGTGTTTTAAGAAACACATACATGCTACTTTCAATGACACTACTTTTTAGTGCCGCGACAGCTGGCCTAGCCATGGTGCTTAACATGCCTCCTCTTGGCATGATTGTAACGATGGTCGGTTATTTTGGTTTATTATTTGCTACGACAAAATTTAGCAATAGTTATTTAGGTTTAGTTTTTATTTTTGCACTAACTGGCTTTATGGGACTAACTTTAGGCCCAATCATCAACATGTACTTAAATGCTTTTAGTAATGGTCATGAGTTAGTGCTGACGGCTTTAGGCGGTACTGGTGTGATTTTTATTGGCTTATCTGCTTATGCTTTAACAACTCGTAAAGATTTCAGCTTTTTAGGTGGATTCTTAATGGTCGGTATTTTAGTTGCCTTCCTAGCAGGTATTGGCGCAATGGTTTTTGCTATTCCTGCTATGTCATTAGCTGTTTCTGCTATGTTCATTTTATTAATGTCTGGCATGATTTTGTACCAAACAAGTGAAATTATTCATGGTGGTGAAACAAACTATATCTTAGCAACAATTTCTTTATATGTTTCTATCTACAACTTATTCCTAAGCTTATTACAGCTATTAGGTGTATTTGGTGGTAATGATTAATTATTGATTTAATTAACCATGATAAAAGCCCAGTTTATCTGGGCTTTTTTATACCTACTCTATTTTTCTTGTAGCATTTCCCACGCTAATTCAGCCATATTTCTCGAGCCACCACCCTCACCAATCTCTACTTGCACTGTTTTCAATCCGCCTTTAATCGTTTCGGCATAATCCTTATCTCGTAAAATATGCAAAATTTCTGTCGCTAAATTTTGCGGAGTTGCCTCATGCTGAATAAATTCTTGTACCACCGATTTTCCAGCCACTATATTCGGCAAACCAATAAACTCTGTATCTACTAATATTTTAGCCAACCAATAAGTCACTGTAGAAAGCTTATAAGCCACTAACATCGGCACGGTTAATAATGCAATTTCTAGCGTTGCCGTTCCCGACACTGTCATCACAGCATCACAGCATTGCACCGCATCATAAAACTGGTTCTTTATTGTTTTAACATCCACGCTAGAACCCTGAAAAGAAGCCTGTAATAACTCATTGCTTACGGAGTCTGCTTGTGGCAATACGAACTGCACATTAGGCACTTGTTTTTGTATTTCTTCTGCTGCCTTGAGCATAATCGGTAACATACGGTTAATTTCATCCGTGCGACTCCCCGGTAGAATACCAATAACAGGCTGACCTTTAGATAAAGAAAACGCTAAAAAGTCTTCTTCAACACTTCTTTTTGCATGCACCTTATCCACCGAAGGGTGCCCTACATAGCGTACTGGAACATTTTCTTTTTCATAAAAAGGTACTTCAAATGGAAAAATGACTCCCATCATATCAATGACTTTCCCATATTTAACAACGCGCCCAGGTCGCCAAGCCCAAACCTGCGGACTGACATAGAAAAGCACTTTAATGCCATTTTTCTTAGCAAAAGTCGCCAGTTTAAAATTAAACTCTTTGTAATCGACGCAAATCAATAGGTCAGGACGCTGTTCTAGTAATAATTGCTGCATTGCTTTTAATGCGCGCTTAATTTCTGCATAGCGCTTAATGACCTCAATAACCCCAATCACTCCTAAATTTGAAGAGTCATAATGTATATCGATACCGGCTGCAGACATTTTCTTGCCTCCCATTCCGATACCTTGCACATTTGGGTAGAGTTTTTTGAGCTCAAGAAATAAGTTTGCAGCATGCTGATCACCTGAGGACTCTCCAGACACTAACATGACTTTCTTGGACAACTGACTCATATAAAGAACAACTCCAACACTATTTAAAATCAAAACTGATTACACTATAATTTACTCATTAACCCTATCAAATTTCACAAAGGTATTAAGTATGGCAATTTCATTACAAGACCAATTACTAAATTCTGGTCTTATTGATAAAAGCAAAGCAAATCAAGTAAAAAAAGGAAAGTATAAACAATCGAAACAACAACGCAATAGCAAAACCACACAAACAGACGAAGCAACTGCGCTTGCACAAAAAGCACTTGCTGAAAAACAGGCCAAAGATCGTAAATTAAACCAACAACAAAAAGCGGAAGCTGAAGAAAAAGCAATTATTGCACAAATAAAACAATTGATTAAAGCCAATGCTCAAGCTAAACCTAAAGGTGATGACGGCGTTGCTTACAACTTCTCAGATAATAATAAAGTCAAAACTATTTATGTACATGAAACCGCTTTAAAACATATCAGTAATGGTAAATTAGCTATTGTTAAATATGATGCTCTCTACGAAGTTGTTCCCGCTCCCGTTGCTGAAAAAATAAAACAGCGTGATGCTAACTTTGTCTTAGTCATGAACGATAAAACTCAGGAAGAAACTAGCAGTGATGATCCTTATGCTGACTTCCAAATCCCTGATGATTTAATGTGGTAAAAAAGCAATGCGCATTATTCAATAAATTAAACTGTACATCGTACTGACTGCCCTTTCTACACCACACGATAAAAACCTAAGCCACGAAATAAAAGAAAACTTTAGTCCTTTTCGTGGAAAAATAAAGCTCGCATGCGATTTATGACGTACAGGACAACAAGGCATATCTAAGGGTGCGGATAAATCCGAACCTACTTTATGATTTATCAGCACATGCTCAATAATCATAAATTTTATGCAAAAAAAAACCTCAAAGCCAAAGCTTTGAGGTTTTTTACTTTTTGGCGGAGCGGACGGGATTCGAACCCGCGACCTCCGGCGTGACAGGCCAGCATTCTAACCAGCTGAACTACCGCTCCAAGTCTGTGGTGGGTGCTGAGGGGTTCGAACCCCCGACCCTCGCCTTGTAAGGGCGATGCTCTCCCAGCTGAGCTAAGCACCCAGATCAGAAACGGAATTATAAAGTAATTCTTATATCCCGGCTACTTTTTTATGTCACTTTATAAAAAATTTATCTTAATTCTCTTGGCTCAACTAATTCATCATGATCAGTATCTAAAATATCAATAATAGCTTCTGCATCTCTTTCTACAGTACGCTCCATTTGTTTAATCACTCGATCAATCTCTTTTTGAGATGCGCCTTGCTTACGCATTTTTAAAACTTTATCAATTGCATCTTCGCGTAACTCTTCTTCAACTTCATCAGCCGTAATATAAGAATCGCCATTTTGATCATAGCCATTACTGTTACTTGAAGCTGTTGGAGCTACATAAGGCACATACGCCGCGCTTGCTTCAAAAACTGCTAAAGCCAAAAAAGCTGGTAAAACACCTAATAGAACTTTTCTCATATCACTTCCCCAATTACATAAAAAAAGTAAATAATACCATGCTCGACATAGAGACGAAAGTACCCTTTGCATCTACCCCCATTTCAAAAACACTATAAATTCCACATAACAATTAATCTGACTATAAAAGTCCATTTATGCAAGCTACCCTCTTTCATTTCTTGATGAAGTATCACTTATATGGGATGATTGAATAATTTTGTCAATAATTTTAACCTTTAAGAGGCATTTCAATGGCTGGTCGTAACCACCTATATATCCCTGGTCCTACAAACTCTCCACACGAAGTATTAAGTGCAATGCACCTTCCTATGGAAGACCACCGCGCACCGACTTTTCCATTGTTACTTAAACCTGTTCTAGAAGATTTAAAGAAAATTTTCCGTACAGAAACAGGGCAAGCCTTTGTATTCCCTGCAACTGGAACAGCTGGCTGGGAAATTGCTTTTACAAACACTTTAAACCAAGGTGATAAAGTTCTTATCTACCGTTTTGGTCAGTTCAGCCACTTATGGATGAACATGGCACAACGCTTAGGCTTAGACGTTGAATTTCATGAAGTCACTTGGGGTAAAGGTATCCCTCTTGATCACTTAGAAAACCGTTTAAAAGAAGATACAAATCACGAAATTAAAGCCGTTTTAGCAACGCATAACGAAACAGCGACTGGCGTTACTAGTGATCTTGCGGGTGTACGCAAAGCAATGGATGCTTCTAGTCACCCTGCTTTATTATTTGTTGATGGCGTTAGCTCTATCGCAAGTCTTGAGTTCAAAATGGACGACTGGGGTGTTGATGCCGCGATCAGTGGCTCACAAAAAGGTTTTATGCTTCCAGCAGGTTTAGCGATTTTAGCGTTCAGCCAAAAAGCACTTGCCTTAACTGAAACAGCAAATTTCCCACGTTGTTTCTTAGATCTTAAAGATCAAATGGCTCAAAATGCATTAGGTTACACTCCTTACACGCCTTCTACTCCTATGTTACACGGCTTGCGTGCTGCATTAGACCTATTATTAGAAGAAGGTTTAGAGAACGTTTATGCTCGTCACCACCGCTTAGCAGAAGGAACGCGTAAAGCAATCGCAGCATGGGGATTAAAACTATGTGCTGAACCTGGTTTTGAATCAGATACTGTTTCTGCCATTGTTGTTCCTGAAGATAAAGATGCGCGCGACGTCATTGCAACCGCTTTCAATAAATACGATATTTCTTTAGGCGCTGGCTTAACTGAATTAATGGGTAAAGTATTCCGTATCGGCCATATTGGTGATATGAATGACGTTTCAATGCTAGGTGCTATTGCCGGCGTAGAAATGGCATTATTAGATAATGGCTTTGATATCACACCAGGAAGTGGTGTTGCAGCAGCAATTGAATATTACCGTTCAACTGCAGCTGAATAGTTTTAAGCAAAAATAATTTAAGGCATGACGGCTTAAACCCGTTGTGCCTTTTTTATGAAATGCTCCTTAGATTAACCCTTAACCAAAGCCATGAATAAACCAAAAGTTTTTATTACTCGAAAATGGCCTGAATCAGTTGAGGCTAAACTACAAAAAAACTACGACGTCACTTTAAATAAAGATGATCGCCCACTAAGCTCAGAAGAACTTAAAGCTGCTTTACAACAATACGATGCCGTCTGCCCAACTGTGTGCGACTCACTTCCCACTGAAGTCATTAACGTCAGCAATAAACGTTGCAAAATCTTAGCAAACTTTGGTGTTGGTTTTAACCATATTGATATCCAAGCCGCCAAACAACAGGGCTTGATTATCACTAATACACCTGGCGTATTAACTCATAGCACTGCTGATATAGCCATGACTTTACTGCTGATGTCCGCACGCCGCGGCGCCGAAGGTGATCGTCTAGTCAGAAATAAAAAATGGCAGGGTTGGTGTCCCACCCACATGCTAAGCAGCAATGTAACCGGCGCAACTCTCGGGCTAATTGGCTTTGGCAGAATCGCTCAAGCAATGGCAAAAAAAGCCCATCATGGCTTTGATATGAATATTATTTATTTTAATCCTAGCCCTGCAAACCCAGACGTTACTAAAAACTTACAAGCAACGCCCTGCTCCACTATTGAAGAGCTACTACAGCAATCAGACTTTGTTTCATTACACTGCCCAGGAACGCCTAAAACCAAACACCTAATGAATGCAGAAACTCTCAGCCTCATGAAACCTAGCGCACATTTAATTAATACTGCCAGAGGTGATGTTGTTGATACGGCTGCACTCATTAATTCTTTAAAAAATCACCAAATTTCAGGTGCTGGCCTTGATGTATACGAAGGCGAGCCCCTTATTCCCGATGAATTATTAACACTCGATAATGTATCACTCTTACCCCATCTGGGTAGTGCCACATTGTCAACTCGAACAGCTATGGGAGAAAAAGCTTTGGCCAATTTAGATGCATTTTTTGCAGGCCAAGCTTTACCTAATCAAGTTATTTAACGGAGACACTATGAGTTTAAACAGCTATCAAAACGTAGATAGAGAAGAACTTGCGAAAGACCTTAACGCAATTCACGATGAAATTTTAGAGCGCGTCAGTGAGGACGACTTTAAGCATTTAAAGAAAATGGAATCATGGGGCAGAGCCTGCTCATTGCTTGGCTATGCAACCGCCTGGATTATCCCTAATCCTATTTCTGCATTACTTATCAGCCAAGGTAGCTTTACTCGCTGGACACAAATGACACACCCTATCGTACACAAAGGCTACGATAAAATTGATACTGTTCCTGACCACTATACCAGCAAAAAATTCGCTCATGGTTGGCGTCGCTTTATAGACTGGCCTGACTGGATCACTCCAGCTGGTTGGCACCAAGAGCATGATATTTTACATCATTACAATTTAGGTGAGCGCTTAGACCCAGACCATTTGCAGCACAACCTAGAGTGGCTAAGAACATCAAAAATGCCTATGCCTTTGCGCTTTCTATTGATCGCTCTATTTACAACTTCATGGAAAATACTTTATTACACTCCTAGAGCGCACAAAGAATTGCGCATCAGCCAAGCCCGTCAAAATGGCGAGCCAGAACCTGATGTTAGCCGCATAAAATCATGGAGTTTATTTACCAAACAAGGCCGTGCATTATGGGGCGAAAGCATTTTGCCATACTTAGGCTTCCGCTTCATGCTCCTTCCTGCCCTATTTCTGCCCTTTGGTGCAGCTGCAGCTATGAATGTTTTATTAACTTCAATTCTAGCTGAAATGCTCACCAACATGCACACCTTCCTGGTTATCGTCCCAAACCATGCTGGCGATGATGTGATGATGTTTGAAGAAAAAGGAAAAGGTCGTGGCGAATTCTACTTACGCCAAATTTTGGGTTCAGTAAACTACCCTACCGGCTCTAATTTAAATGATTTCTTTTATGGATGGCTTAACTACCAGATCGAGCACCATTTATGGCCCGACATCCCTTTAAACCAATATCAATATGCTCAACCTAAAGTGGTCGAAGTTTGTAAAAAACACGGCATTCCTTACCGTCAAGACTCTGTATTTAAACGCCTATTAAAGGCCGTGGACATTATGGTTGGGCGTACATCCATGCTAACACCAAGATCTAACAAGGAAGTTCCAGCCAGCACCTAACTTAAATATTAACGCACAAAAAAGCCACGCCTGATTTAGAAATCAGGCGTGGCTTTTTTATGGGAATAATAGCTTTAAAAAACTTAACTCTAAGCCTCTAAAATGAATACCTTTTTATATCTTAAAGTTTAAACTTTTTAAGCTAAACACTTCCAGAATTAACTACCAACCACGCTTAACAATTTTACACTGCACAGTCACATTCTTCATATAGCAGCGGTATTTTTCTGCTCCTTCATACTCACCTTCACAAGCCTCACAAACAAGCTCACCTTTTTCTAATACCTTATCCTTTCCCCAACCATAACCTTTAGCATTACATAATTCAGTTGTATATTTGTTATAACGGTACCCTGTAGATGCTTTCTTTTCAGCCTTTGCCTTATCTTTACAGCCTGCAGTTGGTTTTAAATCGCCTGTTTCTGACTCATATACCCACTCATCAACATTTACAGCATAAGACGGACTAGAAAAGATAAATAATAGTGCCAACAAACTAAGTAGTTTAAATTTCATGACTTCCTCTTTTTAATTATTATTTGTAATCCTTTATTTTAACACTCTCCCAACAGTAAAGAAACATGGTATATAAGCATTCAGTTATAAACTTTTAAAGCACTCCGCCGTTTACTCACAACATGCTATAATCGAAAATTGTGCATTACACTCTATAAGAAAGGAATAACAAAAATGAAACACCTCATAAAACTACTCCCCTTAGCGACTATATTATTCACCTCTTCGGTATACGCAGAAAAAACCATCCCATTAGAAGATAATTCTCAAATCCTAGGCGAATGGCATATTTACGCTGAAACTGCCGCGCTGCATAAGAAGAAAAAAGAAGTAAAAAATAAATGGAATTTCCGTAAAGATGGCATTTTATCTTCGACGGCTTTTGACCCACGACTAGATTCCCAAGCAACCGTCAATGTAAAATATAGCATCGAAGGTGGCGTTATTAAAAAACAAATCCAACCCGGACGTGAAAAATACGAATCTTGTAAAGTTGTTAAACTAGAAGGTGAGAATATGACTTTACACTGCAAATATCTTTACTACCTTCTAAAAAGATAACACCACTGAGCTAGTCTCTTCACAGCTCAGGTAAAGCCAATTAAAAAGGAACGCAGCCACAAGGCTCGTTCCTTTTTTTATTTGATCACCCTTGGAGCATTATGCCGAGTGACCCCAGCGTTTACTCTAGCTACGCACCGTATTAATATAGACACCGCCCTACTCATCAGGCTATTGCTAACTTTTCTACTTCATCTAAATTTGAGTGTTGTTTGGCCTGCCAAACATTGTAATTGCATTGCCAACCAACTTTCTGGGCTACGCCCTAATGTTTTGGCTATGTCACCATTACATGTGGATTTTTTAATGTTTAATTTTTTGTTTTTAAAAGCCCTCTCCGAAGGCATAGGTACCTACACAACTTTGGCATAAAAAAGCCCTCCCTTGCTGGGGAGGGTTGGGTGGGGAGACAATTAGAATACGCTGTTTGCTTTAGTG
>ENA-ORXI01003657-ORXI01003657.1-sediment-metagenome-genome-assembly--contig:-NODE-3657-length-10210-cov-5.776670_pt1 | contig 10210 bp, 8 predicted proteins | sample MGYA00237861_ERZ511468 | MGnify/ENA primary metagenome ERZ511468 (study PRJEB26299, sample SAMN06266213) | sediment metagenome | isolation source: Hudson Canyon methane seep mesocosm | place: USA:Hudson...
AGTTAACAACATGTGGACCAATACGTTAGAACTAAACGGTGAAGATGGGGTTGATGATGACGGCAATGGTTATGTAGATGATATTTACGGTTGGGATGCTTTTGATGACGAAGGCGATCCAATGGATGAAGGCGGTCATGGTACTCACGTTGCAGGTACGATTGGCGCAGAAGGTAATAATGGCGTTGGTGTTGTAGGTGTTAACCATAACGTTTCCATTGTAGGTTGTCGCTTTTTAGGACCAAACGGTGGCTCAACTTCTGGTGCCATTGCCTGTTTAGATTACATGCTAGGCCTTAAGCAAAGTGGCGTTAATATCAAAGTAACTAACAACTCTTGGGGTGGTGGCGGCTATTCAAAATCATTAGAGGATGCCATTTCAGCTAACAATGACGCTGGCATTTTATTCGCTGCTGCTGCCGGTAACGGTTCATCTGATAATGATAATAATGATTATTACCCGTCAAATTATGACGTACCAAACGTGATGTCGATTGCCTCAACGACTAACAAAGATGGTATGTCTGGTTTTTCTCAATGGGGGTTAACAACCGTTGATATGGGGGCTCCAGGCTCTGATATTGCTTCTACTTACCCAACGGCGTTACAAGGTGGTAACCCAGGTTATGTATGGATGTCAGGTACCTCAATGGCAACACCACATGTATCTGGCGTAGCTGCACTTATCGCATCATTGGATGAAGACATTAGTGTTGCTGAGATGAAAGATATCTTAATGAATTCAGGCGACCCTATTGATGCATTAGCCGGTAAAACAGTTTCAGGTAAACGATTAAATGCCGCTAACGCTGTTGAGATGGCTAGCCCTGTTTGGGGTTACAATATGGAGTCGGCTGAAAATACTACGCAAGTTGTAGCTGGAAGCACAGCAACCTTTACCATTGATACATCGGCTCGCAATGAGTGGGCAACAGGTACGGTTGCTTTCACCACCAGTGGTGATCTAGCTTCAACAGTAAACCCATCATCAATCAGTGTGGGGCAAAGTGCTACAGTAAACGTTGCAACAACAGCGGAAACTCCATTTGGTTGGTACAACGTAATGGTTGAAGGCGAAACTGAAGGTCAATATGACGAAGTAGGTAACCCAATTAAAGATCGTAGTATTGCTTATACCGTAGATGTATTACCATTTGGCATGCAAGAGTTTACTTTTGCTAAAAATGAATCAACAGCCATACCAGACGGTAACCCTACAGGTATTGAAAGCGTGATTTCATTAGGTGATGACATCACAACTATTGATACCAAAGTATGGATAAACATTCCATCAGGCGACAGCTCAGACTTTAAAATCAAGCTAACGTCACCTTCTGGTACCACTAAAACAGTTTACAACCGTCAATCTTCAGCAGGTGAAGGCTTAGTAGCTGAAATTGATTTAGGTCGTGCTTTCTACGGTGAAACAGTTGCCGGTGATTGGACATTACAAGTGGCTGATGAAGTACGTTTAGACCGTGCTACCTTTGCAGGTTGGTCAATCACTTTTGATGGTGTTGGTGAGTTATTACCTGCAGCACCAATCACAGAGTTTAGCTACGAAGCAACGGGCTTAACGGTTGCGTTTACTGACATATCTACTGACAACAATAACGACATCGTAAGTTATGCATGGGACTTTGGTGATGGTGCTACATCAACTGACCAAAACCCTACACATACTTTTGCTGATGATAATGGTTATGAAGTGAGTCTTACAGCGACTGATTCTCGTGGTGAGTCAACGACTCGTACTAAAACAGTATGGGCAGCTGAGAAGTCACTTGATTTAACAGTACCTCGTCAATACTTATCTCGTAGCGGTACATTACGTAACAAACTTGTCTGGGCTGGCTCTGAAGCTGAAACAGTATCAATTTTCCGTAATGGTGTTGAGCTAGCAACTGATGTTGCCAATACCGGTAAATATACTGATTCAGAGCGTCGTGTTAAAGAGACTAGCTTTGACTATCAAGTATGCGATAGCAACGATGTTTGTTCACCAAAAGTATTGGTAGAGTTTTAATTAATACTTCTTTTAAAGGGCTACTAAATTAGTAGCCCTTTTTATTCAAGCATTCCACAGATGTATTAAAGGAATATAAAATGAAAACGTTAACAAGCATGCTTTCAACACTTTGTTTAACATTATGTATTACCAGCACAAGTGTTTTTGCTGGTTTAATCACAGAAAACTTAACACAACCCTCTACTATTAATGAAAATGGTTTTAATATCATTGAGCCTGATAGCAATCTAGCTATTACCTCTAACTTAGTTATTAGACAAACCGATAGTGCCGATATTTCATGGACAATAGATATTTCTAGATTAGTATCTATAGATTTTAATATGAAACTTTTAGGCAACTTCGGCTTAACATCACTTTATTTAGGCGACTTTTTACTTTGGTCAACTGATACCAAAACAGAAAGCTTAACACCGGTGAATTTTGAGTTTTCGGATTTTGACTTTGGCGTGTTTGATTCAAGCTTTCAATCACTGAAGTTTGGTTTACAAGCAAGTAATTTTGACAGTAACTATGTACGTGTACGAAGAGACGACAAACTGAGCTTTCAAATGAGTAATATTCGTCTAAATCGAACGGGAATACCAGAGCCTTCGACAATTGCTTTATTCTTAATTGCGATAGCTTTAATAACAAGAAAACAGTTAGCTAAATAATTATTTTCAGCCATTTTTCTCAGTCATATCAAGGGGTATTAGATAAATTAAGAGAGCTTTTAATTGGAGTTCTCTTTTATTTTAAAACGGTTAATAGATTGGAAAACCACCTTAAAACATCTCGTTATAAATAAATCCATTACCGTAATAAAGTATGGAGCACAGCGTATTGAACCAGTGCTTCACTGTACGTTGTACTGTGTGTTTACTATGTGACAATCTCATTGAAGATGACATCAACTTTAGTTCAAAATTGTTATAGCTCGATGACATCAACATTTGCTTGTGCAATATAAACTTTTTGAGTTCCCCCAACGCCAGAATCAACAGAGACATATAACCAAGCCTCTCCAGAGGCATTAGAAGAAAATATAATGTTATCTTCATTTGTTAGGTGTTTAATTTCCCAAACAGGGTCTTGATGTAAAAACACATCATCACAAGCCACGGGTAAACCAATATGGCCTAAGTAGTTAACGTCATCACCACCAAAGAGGTTTTCATTTATATCAACTCGATAAGTTGGAAATAGTCCACTGTTGTCGATATATTTTAACGGCTCTTGTTCCAATAAATTTGCCTTTACAGTAACTTCTTTTCCTGGCGAGCCGCCAATCCCTATACACTCTTCAGACATAAAGCTTAAGATATTTACGCTAAATTCAACTGTGAATTTACTATTTGGGTTTAAGCCAGTTATTTTATTTTTGATAAATCCTTTAATGTCTTGGTTATAATTATTCCAAGAAAACTCAATACCTTTACGATATTCATAAGGGCTAGGCAGTTGGGTTAGTTCAGCAATTATAAAATGATTTAATGTGTGCTCTACTTGATGATCTGCGGTATTAATTTCAAATGCTTGGTTGGTCTGTGAAAAATCGAAGCTTAAGGTTAGTTCTTGTTTAGGTGTGGGCTGTTCAATGATATTGACTGTAGAGTTTTCACCGCCACAGGCAGTTAATAAAACAGCGGTTATTACAATAAACACATTACAAAATATTTTAGAGTTTCTCATTGATTTTTCTTTCATTTAAATTCACAAAGCCAATAAAAAAGTGAACACAAGGTGCTCACTTTAGATTGAATACATACATTCTTATAAAACCGAATTAGACTCTTTATTAAATCGCTTTAATTTCGACTCTACGGTTATTTTCATCGGAAGCTCCACCATTTACAGGTTGCTCTTCTCCTTTGCTTGAAACTGCTAACTGCTCTTTTTTAACACCAGAAAGGTGTAATTGTTGTGCTGCTGCAATTGCCCTATCCTTTCCTAATTCAAGGTTATATTCTTTTGTGCCACGTTCATCAGCATGTCCTTCAAGCAATACTTTTTCATTAGGATTATCAACTAAGTACTTAGCATGTGCTGCAAGGTTTTGCGCTGCTTTATTTGTAATGGTCGACTTATCAGATTCAAAATATACTGCCTTTGCTAACTTCACTGGTGATTTTGTTTGAGTTTTTTTAACTGGTACAACTTTGAGGTTTTGTGCGTGCTCACTGGTTAATTTTTGTTTTGATTGTTGCTGAGCCATTTGATCGTCAGCTGATAACCATATTTTCTTTTCTATGCCTTTTTTTACTAATTCAATTACTGACTTTTCAATCGCCTGTTGAACACAGATATGCATTGGCTCATTGGTAGAAAAACCTATCTCAGCTTCGAGTAACTCTTTAAAACTAACAAACCTGAAAATACCAGCACGAAGCTCCTGAGAAAGAATAGTTTTAGTGGTGTTTACTGAGGTTAAAACACGGCCTGAACGAACGTCAACCGCTCTTAAATATACAGATATTTGGTCCTCTCGATACTCTTCAGAAGCTGATATTCCATAATACCCAAGACCAGAGCCACCCGTACGAATATTGCTATCATAGCTTATTATACCGCCTTCTAAGATAATTTTAGAGCTGGTTAATGGAGGTATATCGTCTAATACTCTATCTTTATTTCTTTTATTATAAGCTTCATTACCTGCACGAATTATTTTTCTTTCTGTAAGCACATTTTGAAGACCTTCTCGCTCTACAGGTACAAACCAAGAAGAGTCGTCGAGGGCTTGCATTAAAATTGACGTTGCACCTTGAGTAACGGCTGTCGAAAAAGAACTGGTTAGATCTGATGGTTTATATTGGCCTGTTTGATCTCGAAATGAGTAAACTGATACTGGAATAGCTCCTACCGGTTTTGGTAAGGCCATCAATTCTTCATGGGTACTTACTACTTCGCCTACTTTGGCAACCTGTTCTTCTGGAAATGGGTTTAAACTTGCACATCCTGTGAGCGCTAGTGAAGTGATTAGTACACTTGTTAATACAACTTTATTTAACATAATAATTACCCAAACCTTGGAACTTCAATGATGGTGACTTCACCTGTTTCATTATTAGTTAGCTGAATGGTTAGTACATCAGGGTTTGAAATCAGCACTTCAATAATATAATCACCACTAGAAAACAACTTATCTTCAACAAATACAGGATTTCCATCTTCATCTAATTCACCATTTGCATAATCGGTAATTTGACGAATTAATTTATTCATTATTGAGCGCTCAAGAGATTCCCGAAATTTATCAGCATAAGATTTTTCAGGGCGTTTTTCTTTATGCTTATTTTGAGCCTGAGCTTTACTCATTAATATACTGCCATTCATAGGGTTACCACCAAACGTTGGATTGATTGGTTTATAAACTATCTGACTAGCAAATGTTGATGTACTGACAATGACTGCGCTAATTAAAATTACTACTTTTTTCATACTACTCCCCTAATATCCACTTTCTGCCAAATCAGGACCACTTAAATCAACATTTAAACGTGATAGACCTTCAATTGCGTAATAGGTTGCCTGTTTAACGACATCTTTCATTGGCTTTTGCCTCATGCCAAAATACGTTTGGTAAACAAGGCGACCATTTATTTCTATAATTAACCTTGTACCTGAACGAGGTAACTTAGTTTCTTTTATCACCAAATTAACACCCGCAGTTTGTGGTACGTCTTGCCAAGATAAATTGAATTGACGAACAAACTCTTTCCCAAAGCGAGAAATTGTTCTGTCGAGAACAATGCCACTTAAAACTATTTCACTATCTTGCGGGTCATCTTCATTTAAAGGAGGTAACACAATCATTTTCTTTGGCTTTTTAGCGCTTTGAACATTCTGTTCAGCCAATGTTGGCTTTAATGACATCACAAAGCATAAAATTACAGTAAGAAAAACCAATGCTTTCATGGGCTTTATCATTTAATAAGCAAATTGAGTAACAACTACATTCATGTTGTCGCCAATTTGTTCAATTTTATAGCCTGTACCACCAACCTGTGTTGCTATGGCCGTATTAAAAGAACCCTCTTGAATAACTTCGATGTCGTTACCATTGCCAATTTGTGTCACTATGGCGCTGTTTCCAAAACCATCTTGTTGAATATTTACAACATTGGAATTACCAATTTCTGTAATGATCGCTAGGTTGTCGCCATTTTGATTAACAATTGCTCTATTGTTATTACCAATCTGACTGATAATTGATCTATTTGTTGCATGTCCAAACGAAGCACTTAAATGAGAATCAACCAAATCAGATTTTGTTGATAAGTCCATTGCATAACCAGGTAAACTTGAAGCGATGAAAAAAGCGATTAATGATATTGCTTTAAAGGTAGTTAATTTATATGTTTGCTTGGTTAATTTACAAATACTCATGAGAAAATCACTTTTAGTTACATTGCCCACTAGATTATAGATCTGCATTAAGTACAACAATCCGACATTTGTGTTATTTGGAATACGACAACAACTTGAAATATATACAGTTATTATATTTTGGCACCTACCAAATGATAGAACTCATACTTTTTTATGAGATCATTATTAGATAGGTCATAGATCGGTAAAACTAAATATGTAAAAGTCAGGTAAAAACAAAATAGTACTGAACCAAAATATTCAAAAGTTAATGGAGCTTAATATTTATAAAACAACGTTAAAAATCATTTTTCAATTATAGTTAACAGCTCTTTAATTAATTGCTTTTTTATGGCCAATTTTGTTGGGTCTTTAGCTAAGTTATGCCACTCAAATGGGTCAATGCGATGGTCGTAAAGCTCTTCTTGACCATCACTGTAACGAATATAACGCCAGTCTTTAGTTCGATATGAGTAATTTTGTTGCTCAACTTCATCTATTTTTGTTACTTGATGGAAGTTACCTATCACGGTTAAAGCGCCATTAGGGCCCTGCCACTCAAGACTTTCTGGTTTTTCTAAAAAGGTACGCAAACTATAACCACCTAATTTGCCACCTTTTGCGTTTTTCTTATGGTCACCTGTTAATTGCGCATAATCGATAAAGGTTGGGAATAGGTCTATGAGCGATACTGGATGCTCAGCTTGACTGCCATTATTTATATTATTCGGCTCACGGATAATTAGCGGAATTCTGACACTCTCTTCCCAAGCTGAATTTTTAAATAAGTAACCTTTCTCCCCCATCTGCCAACCATGATCAGCAGTAAATACCACAATGGTATTGTTTTTTAATACAGAGTGACTATCTAAAGTATCAATGATTTTACCTACCTGTTCATCCATAAAAGCAATGCAAGCTAAATAAGCCTGCAAGAAATGTTTTATCGCAGTTTCATGATCATTATCATACGAGGCGAGCAAGGTTTTATAATACCTTAAGCCTTTTATATCAGCTGGGAAATTGTCTTTAAAATAAGTATCGGCATCGTCACCTGTCATCCATGGCGATAGTTCGATTTCATCAAGAGGAAACATATCGAAAAATCGATCAGGGGCATAAAGCGGTGTATGTGGACGAACCAAGCCTACGGCCATAAAAAACGGCTGTTGTTTTTTTCTTTCATCTAAAGATTTAGCAAGTACAGTTAATTTATTTGATGCCCATTTCGCGTGATGTTCATCGGGTAATAAATCACGGTCGTTATCATTCACATAACGCATCATAGATTTATCCCAACCGTTCATCCAACCCTTAGTTCCTCTTTTGCCCGATGAAAAGCCACCATCAGATAAACGTCCATAACCGCCATCAATTGGGCCTATTTCTCTAAAAGGAGCCGGAACTGTTGGCACGGCTATTTTTTCCTTACCATCGAAATAAGTAGGGCCATAATTATGACCTACAGGTCTGCCCCACTCATCCCACCTTTTAGGATTACCACGATGCATGAGTTTACCTGTGCCTATTGTGTAATAGCCATTTTCTCGAAAAAGCTGCATCATGGTTTTGTTATGTTTAAGTACTTTTTGTTTAGCCTGAGCTCTCCAGTTGTAATCCCTGGAAACGTGGGGATAAACACCAGTAAACAAACTATTACGAGATGGTTGGCAAACAGGTACATTGGTTTGAGCATTGTTAAAGCGAATACCGCTATTGGCAAGATCATCAATATTAGGAGTTTTCGCTTGAGGGTGACCACCAAAGACACCTTGATAATCATTTAAATCATCCACTAATATCATTAATATATTCGGTCTGTCTGGCTTTACTTCACCGGCAAATACATTGGTAACATTCGCAAAATGTGTAACAAACAATACAAAAAAACATATAAGGTGATTCATTTTAAACATAATTAATCTCTCACTATTTACAATTTTTTCTTTTGATAAACTCTGACATAATCAATTTCATAAATAGTGGGGAAAGCCGTATTGCTCGGATCGCCGCCAGCTTTACCACCTATGGCTAAATTAAGTAATAAATAATGAGGTTGTTGAAATGGCTCTTTGGGTTTAAAGCCATCTGGATTTACTGCCTTGGATAAATTGACGGTATTAAGTAACTTTCCATCTAGATACATATGAATAAAGTCTTTATCCCAATCCATACGCCATAAATGAAACTTTTCATCCCAATTAAGATCGTTAAATTCACTCATTGGTGTTTTAACAGAATCCCAACGTGGCTTTTTACTAGCTGTTTGTGCCCAAGCGGCATTGGCAAGAATTTGACCTTGATAATACTCCATCAAATCTATTTCACCGCGTTTAGGCCAATTACCTTCATCTCCTAAAAACCAGATAGCAGGCCATAAGCCATTTTCGGTTTTAATGCGGGCGCGTATTTCAAAGCGGCCATATAACCAGCTATGTTTACCTTTGGTATTGATAGAGCCTGAGGTGTAAAAAGCCTGTTTACGTTGTTTTCGCCAATTATCTGAAGTGGCATCATAAAAAGGGTTATCAACCACTTCCCTATTTGCTTCAATCTGTAAAATACCTTTATAACAATTAACATTGTCACTTTTATACCATTGCGCTTCAAAGTTACGGCGGAAGCCTCGCTCATAATTCCACTCGTTTTCGTCTAATTTATGGTTACAGTCAAACTCGTCTTTCCAGACTAATTGGTAATAGCCTTCTGTTGATTTTTCAGAAAACAAATTCGAACAAGAGGATAAAAAAACACCGGAAACAACTAATAAAATTCGTAATTTTAGACACTTAAAACTATTTAGACCATATCCCATGATTTTAAACTATTTTTTATTTTTAGCTTTATTAGCTTTTTTTGAAAACATTTTCAATGGTCTAAACACTGGATCGATTAACTCTTTTTCCCACGCTTTAACTTCAGCTTTTTGTTTTTCAAACTGCATCTTTTGCTTGCCAACTAAGTTGGATGTTTCACTTAAATCAATAGTTAAGTTATATAAGTGATCACCTACTTTTTCTGAATGAATGGCTTTTGAGTCACCTCGACGTGTCACTAAAGTACCTTGATCAAAGTTGCGCCAAAACAATACGTCATGAGGAAGTCCTTTATCTTTACCAGTAATAAACGGCATAAGGTTTACACCGTCTAGTGGTCGCTCTTTGGCAATAGGTGCATTTGTTAATGTGGCAAAGGTACTAAGGATATCTAGTGAACTTACAGGGTTTACATACGTTTGACCTGCGGGTATATGTTTTGGCCAACGCACAGCAAACGGCACATGAATACCGCCTTCAAAGTATTCGCTTTTGTGACCACGAAGTGGCGCATTACTAGAGGGATGTTTTCGAGAACCGCCATTGTCAGACAAGAAAAATACCATGGTATTATCATCAATGCCGAGTTCTTTTAGTTTTGATAATACTCTACCAACCCCATCATCAACTGCGGTGATCATCGAGGCATAAGTACGGCGTTTTTTATTCTTGATATGGCTATTTCGGTCTAGGTATTCTTGTGTTGCTTGCATTGGCCCATGTGGCGCATTGTAAGCAAGATATAAGAAGAAAGGATTATCTTGTTCACGTTCAATAAAATTTACCGCTTCGTTAGACAGTTCATCCGTTAAATACTCGTCTATCTCAACAACCTCATTGTTGTGGTTAAGCTTGGTGGCATAATGCCTGCCGCCTTTTGGTATTGAGCTAAAATCTTTGTGAATCAAAAGCTCTGGCAAGTAATCATGACCACCATTTAAAAAACCGTAAAAATGATCAAAGCCACGTTTATTAGGGTGAAACTTGGGGTGCATGCCCATATGCCATTTTC
>ENA-ORXI01003658-ORXI01003658.1-sediment-metagenome-genome-assembly--contig:-NODE-3658-length-10210-cov-3.383993_pt1 | contig 10210 bp, 6 predicted proteins | sample MGYA00237861_ERZ511468 | MGnify/ENA primary metagenome ERZ511468 (study PRJEB26299, sample SAMN06266213) | sediment metagenome | isolation source: Hudson Canyon methane seep mesocosm | place: USA:Hudson...
TATGGCAAGATCCTTTCTCTCGCCGGCGGTGGTATGCGTGGTTATGCAGAAAAAGAGATTGAAAAACTAATCACCAGTTTACAGCGAGCTTTAGATCCTGATAATGCCGATGACCAAGATGATTCATTATCTTGGTGGCAAAAATTATGGTCGGCTCTTTTTGGTCAATCAGATGAATCAAGTCCAGCGCAGAATAACCAACACCCAGCGGTATTGTCAGTGAGTGAAAGAATTCGTGCCGAGCAAGCAGCAAGTGCCCGTACACCGTTACCTGACATAGGTGAACGTCAAACGATGGCAGCTCATCAACCGTTAGGAGATCCTATCGGTGAAAGCAAAGATAAGAATAAGAGTTGGATAGGCAGCTCAATTAATCGTAAAGAAGATAGTCGATTAATCCGTGGCCGAGGAAAGTTTGTCGATGATTATCAAGCGTCTGGCATGTTACATATGGTGTTTGTTCGTTCATCCTACGCACACGCAAAAATTCAAAGTATTGATGTCTCTGCCGCGGAAGCATTACCGGGCGTTATTTGTACGTTAACAGGGGCTGAACTCGCTGAAAATTGTGACCCATATATGCAGCTTGCTCCAGGCGAAGCGGCAAAAATAGAAGATTATGCGATGGCGGTTGGCAAAGTTGTTTACCAAGGTGAGCCTGTTGTTGCTATCGTCGCGGAAAGTCCACGTATTGCCGCCGATGCTGCCGAATTAGTCGATGTAGACTATGAAGTACTCGAAGCGGTTGTTGATACTGAAGAAGCCTTAACCAATAAAGTCATCATCCATGAACCTGCCGGTGATAATAAGACTTGGAGTGGCACTTATGATTATGGTGATGTTGACCAAGCGTTTAAAGATGCAGAGCATATTGTAAAAATAGATCGTTTACATTTTCATCGTTTTGCCAGTACGCCTTTAGAAACTAACGGTGCTGTGGCCTCATGGGATAAACAAGATAACATCGATATTTTCTGTAACAATGGTTTCCCAACGATTGGCATGCAGATGATGGCGCCAGCAATGAGAGTGGGTATCGATAAGATTCGTTGTCATACCCATGATTCTGGTGGCAGTTTCGGCAATAAAATTTGCTCATATACGCTGATGACCGTAGCAGCTATTGCTTCTCGTAAAGCGGGTGGTGCACCAGTTAAATATATTGAAAGCCGAAGTGAAAGCTTATTTGCTCCCCATGGTGCTGAACGTACCTTCTTAGATACTGAAGTTGCTTTAGATAAAGACGGTGTGATCACCGCCCTTCGCAGTCGTCATATTGATGATTGTGGCGCTTTTGCTCGCTATGAGCCTTTAGGTTGCGTTATCTTTACCCAAGTATTGCCGGCAACTTACAAGTTACGTAATATTCACATCGATTTTACCCAAGCAGCAACTAATAGAGCACCTGCGGTACCTAACCGTGGTTACTCACGTTTACAACAACTTTGGTTTATGGAACGTGTTATCGATATTTGTGCTCACAAGCTCAATATCCCTGCGGATGAAATGCGCCTAAATAACTATATCTCGGAATTCCCATATGAAACGCCTAACGGCTGTATGTATGATTCTGGCGATTATCCTTTAATGTTGCAAAAAGCAAAGGATTTAATCAATTGGGATGAGTGGCAAGAAAAACAAAAATCGGCTCGTAAAGAAGGTCGATGGGTAGGCATTGGCATTGGCACCACGCTTGATTCTGGTACCAACAACTTTGGTCAAGCGCAGATAATGAACCCCGACCTCCCGTTCTCTGGTAATTCAGAAGTTGCTATTGCCAAGCTCGATTTAGATGGCACTCTCGTCATTAGTAATGGCGCGTGTCCGTCGGGACAAGGTCATGAAACGGTAATTTCTCAAGTGGCTGCTGATACCTTTAATATTACGCCTGATATGGTGAATGTTCATACCGGTTTTGACACAGCTAGAAACTGCCATGCAGGCCATTCTGGCAGTTATGCAAGTCAATTTGTCGTCACGGGATTGTTAGCGGTGCAAGGTGCTGTAGATAAACTCAAACAACAAATGAGTCAACTTGCTGCCTTTATGCTAGAGGTTTCTGAAGACCAACTAGAATATGGCGTGGGAGAGATGGGACCACAAGTAGGGATTAAAGGAACGGATGTTGCTTTACCTTATTGGGCAATTGCAAACCGTGCACATGCTAATTGTGCTGGTCTACCTCCTGAATTGATGGACGTTTCACTTAACGTACGTCATGTTTACCGTGCACCCTTTACGGTACCGGATACTAAGAAGAAATTTGGTAACCTAACACTAACCTATGCGGCACAAACTCATATCTCTGTGGTAGAAATTGATAAACAAACACTGAAGCCACATATTCTCGATTATGTTGCTATTGATGATTGTGGTGTACAAATCAATCCTAAAATTGTCCGTGGTCAAGTTCATGGAGCAACGGCTCATGGTATTGGTGCGGCATTAATGGAAAAATTTGTCTACGATAATGCAGGCAACTTGATGACTTCGACCTTTACTGAATACACTCCAATTTCCATTATGAATATGCCGGAAATTAAGTGTGGTCACATTGAAAGCCCTTCTCCGTTCACCCAAAATGGTGCTAAGGGTTGTGGCGAAGGTGGCGGTGCACCATTACATACAATTTCAGCTGCGGTTCAAGATGCTTTGTACCACGAAGGAGTATTAGTCACTGACTCTTATAATTCACCATCCGCTATTTACGATATGCTTAAAAATAAAGGACAGGAAGAGATAACATTAACAAGCCGTCAAAAAGACAAAGAGCCGGCAATTGTGTAGCTAAACTATCATTTTACAAATTTAAAATCGGCTTTTTAGCCGATTTTTCACTTTCAGGGTTAATAGAATAAAACACGTCTTCATGCACTTACTGGACAGTTACTTCACTTTGGGTATATCTGCTATTTAGTACTAATGGCAGACTCAAGAGTATACATCTGTATAGAGAATTTTCGATGCATAAAACAGTAAACACTTCAACTCCCCTTCCAGATACTCTGAGTGAATTACTGCAACTTAGTCACTGGCTACAAGAAGGAAAAAAAGTTGCTTTGGCACAAGTGACTTCCACCTGGGGCTCATCTCCACGGCCTGTTGGTAGTTTATTAGTTGTTAATGATAATGGAGATTTCTCCGGTTCAATATCAGGCGGCTGTATCGAAGGTGCGGTTATCGTAGAATGTCAGGAAATAATGCAAAGTGGAGAAACCCGAACGCTAGAATTTGGTGTCAGCCAAGAAAAGGCTTGGGAAGTTGGCCTGTCATGTGGTGGTAGCATTAACATCTTTATCCAGGCTATTACCAACTCAGAACAGCTCGAACAAATAATTGATGCCTGGAAAAAAAAACAACCCATTGCTCTGCTCACTGATTTATCAAACGGTAACCAAAGACTAATAAGCGCAGAAGCTAGTAATTATGCAGCATCAATTGATAAGCAAATCCAAATTGATACACAACAACTCCTTAAAGTAGGTAAGAGTGCCCTGCTTAACAGCGCAAATAATCGTTTTTTTGTCCGTAGCTTTGTTCAGCCATATCGATTGTTTTTAATTGGTGCAGTTCACATAGCACAAGCCTTGGCTCCAATGGCACAAATTGCCGGTTTTCAAGTAACTATCATCGACCCTAGAGCCGCCTTTGCGAAAGAAAATCGCTTCGATGGCGTGCAGTTATATCATGAATGGCCAGATGAAATACTTGCACAGTCCTCTTTAGATAAAAGTACCGCAATCGTAACCCTCACTCATGATCCTAAAATTGACGATCCGGCCTTGGTATGCGCCCTGAATAGCTCTGTTTTTTATATTGGTGCACTTGGCAGTAAACGTACACACGCCCAACGTATTGAAAGGCTATCAGATGATTTTGATCATCAAGCGTTAAACCGCATTAAAGCCCCCGTCGGTTTAAACCTCGGTGGACGCTTACCCGCAGAGATTGCCGTCTCCATACTGGGACAAATAATTCAGGATCGTTATCAGAGTGTATCATTATGATTTTTGGCTCTTTTAACTGCGACGATGCCGAAGGAATAATTTTAGCTCAGACGATGCAGACACATGAAGGTAAACTACAAAAAGGTCTATGCCTTACGTCAAATAATACCCGCCAATTGGAACAAGCGGGTTATAGCAAGATTACCGGAACAAAATTAAACAAAACTGATGTACGAGAAAACGATGCCGCCCGACAATTAGCCAACTTAATTGCGGGTGAAAATATTCGTATAGGTGAGCCAACGGGTGGTCGTTGCCGACTCTATGCCGCCAAAGCAGGGCTGGCACAAATTAACAAACCACTGATAGATGCCATTAATCAGTTCAGCGGAAATATTGCCATCGCCACACTAAATGTATTGGCGTCAACAAAAGATAGCCAAGCGGTGGCCAGCATAAAGGTACTTCCTTTCGCAATTGAACAGCAAGAAATGAAGGCTTATAACGGACTATTTTCTCATTACAAATCGGGCGTAGCGCTTACCTCTTTCCAAGCACTGAACGTTGTACTGCTGCAAACAGGATTAACTAACACAAAATGCTCATTACAAACTAAGACCCGACGTGTCACCCAACAGAGAATCGAACACCTAGGTGGTACTTTGCTAACAGAAGTTCGTTGCCAGCATAGCTCGGCTGAAATAGAAAATACTATCAATGATATAGTGAAGCTAGCTCCTGACTTGATTATCATTGCCAGTGAAAAGGCCACTGTTGATAAAAAAGATGTCATCCCACAAGCCATCACAAATGTTGGTGGTGCTATCGACCATTTTGGCATGCCGGCAGAACCAGGTAACTTGCTGCTATTAGCTCATATTGATAAATGTGCCATTATTGTTCAGCCTAGCTGTGCCCGTGCCGTTCATGCTAACGGAATAGATGTTGTTCTTCCGCGTATTTTTGCAGGGCTTGAGGTAAACAAAAATGACATTATGTTGATGGGTGTTGGTGGTTTGCTAAAAGACCAACGAGAAGTACCAAGCTGGTACCAACAGCCAGTTACCACACAAAAAACAAATTCACGAGTTGGCGCACTAATTCTTGCAGCAGGTCGATCAACAAGAATGGGATGCAGCAACAAACTACTCGCACCACTCGCGGGACAGCCTATGGTGTCACACGTAATTGCAGCAGCTAAAAACGCAAATTTGGCAACAATTACCCTGATTACCGGACACGATAGCGATAAAATGGACCAGTTATTTGCAAATGAACAGATAAATATTATTTACAATCCTGATTATGCATCAGGGATGGCAAGCTCTTTACGCCGTGGCCTAACCACAATTGATAAAAACATTGACGCAGTTCTCGTCTTGTTAGGTGATATGCCGTTTGTATCAACTAAGGTGATAAATAACTTAGTTGAGGCTTTTTATGCCGCTCATAACGCAGGTAATGGACTAGATATCGTTGCTCCCATGTATGGTAACAAACGTGGAAACCCTGTGCTTTGGTCAGTACGTTATTTAGATGAATTAAGAGCAATTAAAGGTGACACTGGCGGTCGTTATTTATTAAATAAATACGCACACAGAGTAGCCATTGTCGCTACCGAAGAAGATGGCAGTATCATCGATATTGATACTCCACAAGTCTTAGTTCAATGGCAAGAAACAGCCACGCCGTCTTTATCAACAATTAAACAAGCACAACATTTATGAGTTTAGTAAATTTAATGTTAGACAAGCCAGTAATTGACATTGAGGTTCTTCGTAAGCAAGTACCAATGCTTAACATTGAGCATGATACTCACTCTTTTACTTATTTAGATTATGCTTCCACAACCCCCATGCCCACTTGTGTGCTTCAGGCTATGTGGGATCATGAAACTCACACAAGAAGCAACGTGCACAGAGCAAGTTATCAGCTCGCCGAACGTGCCACACAAGCATATTGGCAGGCTAGACAAAGTGTTGCTCGTTACCTTAACGCGACAAAAGCGGAAGAGATTATTTTTACTTCAGGTACCACAGCAGCAATTAATATGCTCGCTTACGGACTGGAACATCAACTAAAAGCAGGCGATGAAATTATTATTTCCCCCGCTGAACACCACAGCAATTTAATTCCTTGGCAAATGCTAATGCAACGCAAAGGTATAAAGCTTAAATGGCTACCATTATCAACAGATGGCCGCATCGAAGTCAGTCAATTGAATCAACTTATAACAGATCGCACCCGCTTAGTGGCAATCACCCATGCGTCAAATGTTACCGGAGCCATAACTGATCTGGCTGTCATTATCGAACATACCAAAGACAAAGATATATTAGTGTTTGTTGATGGCGCTCAGATGGCGGCACATGGCCCGATTGATGTACAAGCACTGGGAGTCGATTTCTACGCATTTTCAGGCCACAAGTGTTTTGGTCCAACAGGTATAGGCGCATTATGGGCCCGCGAAGAATGTATGACATTATTACAACCATTGATGGGCGGCGGTGGAATGGTACAATGGGTGACTCCCGAGCAGAGTGAGTTTGTTACTGGCTATCAACGTTTTGAGGCCGGTACTCCACCAATTGGTCAAGCCATAGGTTTTGGCATCGCATTAGAATGGCTATTATCACTACCATGGACAGCCATTCAAAAATATGAAAGACAACTGACTCAACAAACGCTAAACATGTTTAGAAACATACCAGGACTTAGCTTGCTTGGCCCACAAGATAGTAACCAACGCCTACCGCTGTTTTCATTTCAGTTAGATAAGTGTCACCCTCACGACATATGCCACCTCTTAGATCAAAAAGGCTTAGCATTAAGAGGAGGCCATCATTGTGCTCAACCACTATTAGACTATTTCGATGTAGGTGCCGTCTGTCGAGCCAGCTTAAGTTTTTTAACACTCCCTAAGGAAATCAATCGACTTAATCAGGCGCTGATAGAAGCGATTGAAAAACTAGCATGAAAAGTGATATTTATCAGGATGGCATAAAACAACTGGCTCGAACGATGATAGCTAGCAATAAACTCGACCAGCCAGACACCTCAGTTCGGCTAGATAATCGCTTATGTGGAGACCGAGTAGATATTGAATTATGCTGCAATGATGGAGTTGTCACTCAACTACATCACAAGGTGAGAGGTTGCCTACTATGTGAGGCCGCAACCAATATAGTCGCTCAACACGGTGTTGGTGCAACGATAGCAGAACTGGAGAATATCACTGAACAGCTCATAAATTTTCTCAATAATAACGATAATTCAAGCCTACCATTCATTTCGTCTTGGCAAAAACTAAACCTATTCAGCCCTGTAAGTCAGCATAAAAGTCGCCATCAATGTGTATTATTGCCATTTCAAGCAGTACAGCAAGCATTAGCTGAAATTTGCCAATAAACTGTCCTACTAAGTAGGATAGAAAATAGTTAATTTTGGAAGATATGGCCAAACTATATCCGTTATATCTGTCCAGATGTAATCTTAGTGATGGCTTACCAATTAACCAGTTAGTAAAAAGCAAAGCTTAATTATTTGGGCGAGAGTTTATTCGGCTTTTAAAAATAAAATCAACCAAAGCCACTAAATGACTTTGGTTGATTAATAATTACTTAGCTAGCTTTAACCTTGCTGTAAAGTGTCTTAATACAGGAGGCTCATATTCAAATGTTAAACCTTTAATCTTATGAGCATTATCTTTAATCGCAATTATACAGTCGGCTATATATTTCATATGATCGTTAGTATAAACACGACGTGGAATAGTTAAACGTAACAACTCTAACGGCGACTTTTTTTGTTTTCCGGTGTCAGGATCTCGGCCTAATAACAGCGAACCTATTTCGACACCGCGGACACCGCCTTCGATATAGACTTCATTGGCTAGGGCATGAGCAGGAAATTGATCTGCAGGAATATGAGAAAGTAGTTTTCCTGCATCAATAAATACCGCGTGACCACCCGTAGGATACTGTATGGGCACTCCTGCTTCTCGGAGCATATCGCCTAAATAAGCAACTTGGCCGATACGATACTCTAAATAATCTTCATCGGCACATTCCCATAAACCGACGCTTAATGCCTCCATATCACGACCATTAAGTCCACCATAAGTGATAAAGCCTTCCATAGGGACACAGCTTACTTGGACGTCTCTATATAGATCTATTTGGCTATCATCTTTAAAGCAACATAGCCCTCCCATATTGACCATGGCATCTTTTTTGGCTGACATGGTAAATATGTCACCACAGTCAAACATACTGCGGATAATATCGCCAATTGGCGTATCAGCAAAACCTTGTTCACGTTGTTTAATAAAGTAAGCATTTTCTGCAAACCTAGCTGCATCAATTACCACCGTAATATCATTGGCTCGTGCTATTTCAGTGACAGCACGAATATTCTCCATTGAAACCGGTTGCCCGCCAGCCGAGTTACAGGTGATAGTGATAATAATACCAACAACATTTTCAGCACCATGATTATCAATTTCTGATTGTAGTGCTTTAAGGTCAAAGTTACCTTTAAAGTCATACCATGTGGCTGTATCAGTCGCTTCTGGTGTTAAAACATTTATCGCTTTAGCGCCACTAATTTCAACATGGGCAGCGGTAGTATCAAAATGATAGTTTGATAAAAAAACTGGTTTTTCACTTTTTTTATGTTTCACCATATTTGGAAAAAGAATTTGCTCAGCTCCTCTACCTTGATGAACAGGAATAACATGTTTATAGCGAAAGAGTGTTCGTACTGTGTTTTCTAACTTAACAAAACTTCTACTGCCAGCATACGCTTCATCACCGATCATCAAACCAGCCCATTGATTAGCACTCATCGCCCCTGTGCCGGAGTCAGTTAGTAAGTCGATATAAACATCTTCACTCTTTAAAAGGAAAGGGTTTAAACCTGCTTCAGTAATTGCCTTGCGGCGATCGGCTTCGGTAGTCATCTTAATTGGTTCTACCATTTTTATACGGAAAGGTTCTGGAATTCTTTTCATCGTTTTATACTCTTTAATTTTTATATAATAAGGGGGTCGAAAATTAATTCGATAATAATTAATTTAGTACAGAAACGGTTAATCGCAGAAATGGCAGTAGGCTAACCTAAAGTCAAGGTTATACCATTTTTTGAAGGTATTAATTTTGTGTAGTGCTATACTTTTCATGGCTTGATTATGCAAAGAGTTTTTTCAAAATGTCAAGCATTGTGTCATCCCAAGTCTTCGGCTGTAGTAAACAACTATCCCTATAGGCATGCAATACTCGGGTAAAAATTTTCAGCTGATACTCCATACTCCATATTCCAGTATTTTTCTTGATCTTTTATTAAGCTTTTTGACGGCCTTCCCCGAAGGGAAGAACAACACCGCCTTATAATGCTTTTATTCTTGAGTTTCAAATTCTTGTGGCGGTGTATCACTTATACGACGCCAGCCAGCAGCTAGACCTTCTGAAACTTCCATGCCGATGCCTCTATCTAAAATTTCTCCGTTCTCTATCCATGCCAGCTCGTAATACTCGCCATCTTTTTGAATGTCTAGTTCAAAACCTGCGATATAGTTACCCTCCGCATCAAAATATTGAATCTGATAACGACCTACGAAACCTTCTTCGGGGCCGCCTGATGCTTTACCAGTACCAAACACCCCTTTACCAAATAATGGGTGGCACCATTTGGCATCAAGTGTTCCAGGCTCTTTTCCTTTAGTATATAAAACACAACCAACATTTATCATTTTTAATCCTCTGTATGAATATAATTTGATGCATAAAGCTGCATTAAATGGATAAGTAATAACTGGCTAAAATGTGAAGTTAAGCAGAGCCGAGTCAGCCGTTTTGTGCTTGAGTTTGTAAAGTCAGGCTATGAATAATCCAGTAAAATTATTAAATCAGGTTAACGAGAGTGTATTCTGTGCGAATGTGTATAAACGGTAACTCGATCACCACGGACAAAACCACATAATGTAATACCGCATTGCTCTGCAATACGAACAGCTAATGATGTTGGCGCAGATACCGCTGCAATAATTTCAAATCCAGCAACTGCTGCTTTGGTCACCATTTCTAAACTAATTCGGCTCGATAGCAATACCCCTTTTCCTGCCATCGACATATTTTGTAACAGGCAGTCACCAATAATTTTGTCTAACGCATTGTGTCGTCCTAAATCTTCAGCGGTAGTAAGCAACTCACCTAAGTGGTTAAAAGCTGCCGCAGCGTGAGAACCTCCACTTTGTTCAAATACAG
>ENA-ORXI01003661-ORXI01003661.1-sediment-metagenome-genome-assembly--contig:-NODE-3661-length-10206-cov-2.998914_pt1 | contig 10206 bp, 8 predicted proteins | sample MGYA00237861_ERZ511468 | MGnify/ENA primary metagenome ERZ511468 (study PRJEB26299, sample SAMN06266213) | sediment metagenome | isolation source: Hudson Canyon methane seep mesocosm | place: USA:Hudson...
TTTGTTGGAGGCATAAAAGACATAGTTACTGTATATCCAATATTTAATATTTTGTTTACCTGTGATTTCAGGGTAACATCATCTATAATAATTGATAGTTTTGGTCTGGTATCTGTGATAGAATCTTTTTTATTACTTTTGTTTTATATAAGTCAAGTATATTTCTATTTTTAAATGCTGCAATAACAAATAAATATGCGATCTCAGAAATGGCGCCTTCCGATTGGTTAACATACAGAATATTAAGAGACCAATTTGATTTAGGGCAAGGGGTTGGGTTTACAGGCATTGGTGAGCCATATCTAAATTTTGGTGTAAGTGGAGTTATTGCTTATTTCTTATTGCTTGGTTTTTTACTGGGGAAATTAGACCATAAAAATATAGCTTATTATCCTTTTATATATGTTTTTTGTTGTTCTATGTTATGGCCTTTGATGCAAACAGTAAGAAATGATATGAGTAATTTTATAAAACCAGTCATGTTTATGTTAATTATCCTGAGTTTATGGTCGGTAGTAGGGGCTGTTTTCTTAAAAAACAAACTAAAATAGAAAATTATAAATAATACTTTTAAATTAACTATGGCCGTTATAAGGTTCTTGTTGGTAATGTTTGTTGTAATCTTAAGTATTAGATAATTAAATTTTAATGAATATAAAAAAATCTATAGCAAAGCTTTTAAGTGGGAATGTATTTGTAACAGCTTCAAATTTAATAAGAGATATTACTATAGCATCAGTATTTGGAGCTACTTATGTAGTCGATATGTTTTTTTTATTTATCAGCATCCCTGTGTTTTTTATAACAATAGTTACAAATGCAATGCGAAATGTTTGTGTTCCAATACTGGTTGAAGCAGATAAAGGTGAAGGCGAGGAATTATATGGCGTTCTGGCTAAGAGGTTATTATTTTCTATTTTAAAATATGCAAGCGCTATTATTTTATTAATAACATTAGCCTTTTTAATCGTCTATTACATTAGTGGATTTGATGGGAATACAATAGAAATACCTTTAGGGGTATGGCTTGCTTTATCAATTATTCCAATGTATTGCTTAGCATTTGTAATTGAATCAAGTCAGGGCATTCTTCAGGTTAAGGATATGTTTTTTTTGCCTGTTATTTCTAGGTTAGGTATGCCAGTTGGAATAATATTAGGTGCATTTTTACTAACAAAAAATATCAATATTTATGCGCTTGGGGTAGGTGGTTTTTTTGGGTCTATTATAGGTCTTATTTTAATAGTTTATTCTTTTAGCGTGGCTGGAGTATTTGCAAGTAGATTGATATTAAAATTACCTTATAATACTTATTTAAGATTTAAAAAAAACCTATTTTTATTGATTTTAGGTGCTGCAATTACTTATGTTAATCCAGTAGTTGATCAATGGATGAGTAGTTTTTATGGTGAAGGATCGGTTGCTTATATAGGATATGCAAACCGACTAACAATTGGAGTCGCCTCAATAATAATGGGTTCAATAGCCCCAGTTATTTTAGGCTATTATAGCGAGGCCTTTTATAATAATCAGAAAAATAAAATTCAATCTGTATTTGACCTTTCCTTCACTGCATTTACTTGGGTCGGTAGTTATATGACATTGTCTTGTTGGTTTGTGTCAAAGATAGGAATTGATTTTTTATATGGGCATGGTGTTTTTAGTTCTGATGATGTGAAAATAGTATCTAAATTAATGAATTGTTATTCAGTTCAATTTCCTTTTCTTTTTGCTAGTACAGCTACTTATACACTTATTGCTGTAGTCTCTAAAAATGAATGGTTTATTAAGTTTGGAATCATTATGTTCGTTGTTAATATAATAGGTAATATTATATTAGGAAAATATTATGGATTGTTTGGAATTGCCTGTTCTACAGTTATTGTATATTCAGTATCAATTGCATTAATGTGTCGTAATTTACATTTGGAAAAATTTATTTATTTACGAATAAAAAAAATTCTAGAAGCTTTACTTGCTATATGTGCATTATTTGTCGTGGGAGGGTATTTGTATTCTATAGATTATTGGTCATATAGTTCAGTTAAAGATTTGTTGCGGATAGAAATAGTTTTTGCTGTTTATCTTTGGCTTGTATACGGGCTGGTTACATATAAACGAGCCAGAAAAGCCCTTAATTTTTAAAAAATATTAGATAGATGTGTGGAATAGTAGGAATTAAAACAAACCTGGGTGTTGATGAACTCACTCATAGAGTAGATGAAATGCGCGATACATTAATTCATCGAGGCCCAAATTCATTTGGGTCTTGGGTGGATCAAGATGAAAGAATTGCATTTGGTCACCGTAGGCTAAGTATTATTGACTTGTCACCTCAGGGACACCAACCTATGGTTTCATCAAGTGGGCGATACGTCATTACTTTTAATGGTGAGATATATAACTTCCAACAATTAAAAGTTGAACTTGAAAAGATAGGGCATGGGTTTAGGGGAGGGAGTGATACTGAAGTTATTTTAGCAGCAATAGAAGAATGGGGGCTTGATAAAGCAGTGTTGCAGTTGTTAGGGATGTTTGCTTTTGCCATCTGGGACAAGAAAGATAAGAAGACGTTTTTAGTTAGAGATAGAATTGGTAAAAAACCACTATATTACTACGCTGATAATGTTTCATGGGCATTTGCATCGGAATTAAAAGCATTAGTTAAGTCGAATGTTTTTACACCAATTATTTCTAAAAGTTCACTTTCTCTTTATATGAGGTATGGATATATTCCAGAAACAAATTCCATATATGAAAAGGTATTTAAAGTTCAGCCAGGAAGTATTGTCGAGTTAGGCTCTTGTGGATTAGAGCCAAAGACTCGTATGTATTGGGATATAAAAAGTATTGCAGAAAAAGGTCAGCAAGACCCAATGAATAAATCAATGGATGAGATTGTTGATGATATAGATACTATTCTTAGTAGTTCAGTTAAATTACGAATGGTATCAGATGTGCCGTTGGGAGCTTTTCTTTCAGGAGGAATTGATTCATCTCTTATTGCTGCATTAATGCAAAAGCAAAGTATGACACCAATTAAAACCTACACAATCGGTTTTAAAGACCCTCGCTATAATGAAGCTAAACATGCAAAAGAGATTTCCCAATTCTTAGGTACTGATCATCATGAAATGTACATAGACGGACAAGATTTATTAGATGTATTACCTAGCTTATCGAAGATAGTGGATGAGCCTCTTGCTGATATATCGATTTTACCAACTTACTTAGTAAGTAAGTTGGCTGTACAAGATGTAACGGTAGTTTTGTCGGGTGATGGGGGTGATGAGCTATTTTGTGGTTATGGTCATTATTTTAAAGGCGATAAAGCTTGGCAACAATCACGTAAACTTCATTTTATGGGAAGAAGCATTGGACAATGGGTAAGTGGACATAATTTTGGGGCGGGGAAAATGGCTAGAGCTGGTGCATTAGTTTCTGCGACTAATCAAGAAGAATTATGCACAGCTCTTTTATCCCAGTGGCAACAACCAAACAGAACAGTCATTGGTGGAACAAACCTGGATCTAGAAGGAAATATGACACTGGAAAAGGGAATGCTGGTGGATATTAAAAACTATATGATGTTGCGAGATATGAAGCGGTATCTCGTCGATGATATATTGCATAAGGTTGATCGTGCAACTATGTCTGTTAGTTTGGAAGCAAGAGCTCCTCTTCTAGATCACCGTCTAATTGAGTATGCATGGTCTTTACCTATTGATATGAAACAAAACAAGTTTAAAGGAAAGTTACCGCTTCGCGCCCTATTAAAAAATTATGTGCCTGAAGCACTTTATGATAGACCTAAACAAGGGTTTGGTGTACCAATTTCAGCATGGTTAAGAGAGGATCTTAAAGATTGGTCGGCTGATTTACTTTTTTCAGATAAATCGCAAGATTATTTTCATAATAAAGCTATTAAAAAACTATGGAATGATCACATTTCTGGTAAATATGACCGGGGCGTGTATTTATGGAATATCTTATTATTTCTTCAATGGATGGAATCATGAAAGTACTACATTGCATACACTCTTTAGCTGGTGGTGGGGCCGAAAGACAAATTAAGTTATTGGTAGAAGAAGCTAATAACCAGGGGGAAGAATACGCCATTTTTTGTGTTAATGATAAAGGGAATAATTTACCTAATGGATTGGTAAAACTATATAAGTCGGCTAACATTTCAAAGATTTCTGTCTTTAAAGAAATTCAAAAAGCTATTGATGATTTTAAGCCTGAGGTTGTTCATGCGTGGCTTCCTTCCTCTATAACTATTCCAGCAATGATTATCGCTAAAAAGAATAGTATACCTGTAGTTTTTAGTTACCGTAATGCTATGAAATTTAGTAGACCTTTAATGGTTGTTGAATATATCTTTGCTTGGTTATGTGCAAAAGGTATTGTTTCAAATAATCCTATAGAGGCATCAAAGATTCAATATAGATTGTTGTATAAAAGAAAGATAAATAAGTATATTCCTAATGCAGTGAAAATAGACTCAAAATATAAAAAGATAGATAGTCGTAGCGAGCCTAAAAAAACAATTTTGTTTGTTGGTAGATTAACAGCCCAAAAAAATTGGCAGTGTTTACTTAATGCCTTACCCGAAGTTATAAACGATAATCCAAATATTCAGGTATTAGTCTGCGGTGATGGTGAAGATAAGACTGATTTTATCGCGTTAGTCAAAACATTAGGTTTAGATGATTATGTTGAGTTACGGGGATATGAAAAAAATGTCTATCAAGTAATGAAAGACGCTGAAGTTATGGTTTTACCCTCTTGGTATGAAGGTATGCCAAATGTCTTTCTTGAGGCCCTTGAAATAGGTCTACCTTGTATTGTTTCTACAATTGATGCCAATATCAATTTACTTAATAACAGAAAAGCGGCATTTCTATTTAATCCAACTCAACCTGATCAGTTAGCTGAACAATTAAATTTATTTTTATCTGGAACTGACCACAGTACTATGGTCAAAGATGGTTGGGAGCTGTCAGCCAATTACACGACTAAGAAGTTAGCAAGTAATTACAAGCATTACTATAGGCAATTAATATAACTATGGATATTTTGTTAAATTTTATACCGCTAAAACAAGGTGGTGGTGTTCAGGTAGGGCTGGATTTTTTAAATCAAGCCAAGCTTTTTGGTAAAGAGCATAATTGGTATGTTGTTGCTACGGAAGGAACACCTTTTGTCGATTATGATTATTTTGATAATGTTCATTTGGTAAAGGTAATTCCTAGTAATCTTCTGGATAGATTGTTATTTGAATATTATGGTTGTAAACCTTTAATTAAAGAGCTTAATGCTTCAATAATTTATACTCAGTTTGGACCTATTTGGCCTGGTGCGAATGTAGTTAATGTTGCTGGCTGTGCCTATTCTAATTTGATGTACCCAGAAATTGATTTTTGGGGGGAATTACCATTTTTGAGCAGAATAAAAAGAAAAATAATCGACTATTTTAGAATTAAAAGAATGGTAGCAGCTGATTATATTATTTATGAAACTAAGGATTTAGCAGACAGAGCAGTTAAGCTCTTTAGTTTACCAGCGGCACGAGTGTTTTCTGTTAGGCCAACAGCTAGCTCATTGATTAATCTGAATAGTGGTGAGGGTGAGTTTAGTGCTATCCCTCAAGGATTTAGAATTCTTTTGTTATCACATTATAGGATACATAAAAATTTTGAAATATTGCCAAAAGTAGTGGAAATACTTAAAAGAAAGTTTCAGATTGATGATGTAATATTCATACTGACGTTAAAGGATGATGAGAAATCATTGAATATTATCGAGAAAGCAAAAGCTTTGAATGTTAGTGAGAATATATGCAATATTGGGCCAGTAAATTATGATGCATGTGGTTCACTTTATAATGCTTGTGATGCAGTAATTTTACCAAGTTTGTTAGAAAGTTTTAGTAATACTATTGCGGAAGCATGGGTTATGAAAAAACCACTGATAATAAGTGATTTTGATTGGTCAAGATCGATGTGTGGTGATGCTGCAATTTATATAACTTATGATGATGCAGAGGATACCGCTCTGAAAATTGCAAACCTTATAAGCAATAGAGCTAAAATTGAAACGGTAGTTGAAATGGGTACTCGGATTTTGAATCAATATTCTGATTCTAAGTCGCGATTTTTGTCTTATAAAAAAATAATAGAGAAAGCTGTTATTTAAATATATTTAATGGATATTTCAAATGAAAAAATGGTTTCATGGGTTTTTAGTTGTTTCTTATGAGCTATTTATGAGGCTTGCTTTTTTATTGCCGCGATATAGTCTATGTAATAGAGTTAAGTCTTTATTTTTAATGATGAACGGCGCAAAGGTTGGTAAAAGGCCAACTTTCTATCCTGGAGTATGGATTGCTCCTGGTAGGGGGCTTGTTGTAGGTGATGACGTAGACTTTGCATTGGATGTTTTGGTTACAACTGGAGGAGGTGTACTCATTGGTGATCGTGTTTTGATCGGGTACAGATCACAAATACTTTCAACAAACCATGTGATACCAAAAGATTGTAATCGTATTTTTGGGGCAGGACATGAAAAAAAGCAGGTAGTAATTGAAAATGATGTGTGGATCGGTGCTAATTGTATTATTGTGCCTGGTGTAACAATAGGTGAAGGTTCCATTATTGCTGCGGGAAGTGTTGTTACCAAGTCAGTAGAACCTTTCTCGGTTGTGGGCGGTATTCCTGCAAAATTAATTAAGAGACGCGATTAATAGTTTCATCCTGAATTTGTATTGATAAGGTTAGTGACATTTCTATGTTGTGGATAGTACTGACTTATATGTTTTGTTAGGCTACCATAAAGTGAGAGATTGATTGTGATTTCTTTCAATACATATAGTCTTTGGTATGCCACTGCTGATTGCAATGATGATTTGCTATGGTCCTTTATTGTAAATTCAGGTAAAAGAGCTGATTTTTTTGGTCACTTAGCTTACGGTCTGTTGGTCTCTTCCTTCTAGATGAGACTGATGATGCGATGTAGACTGTGTTTTTCTGAATAATCATAGAGTCATTTGTGCTGAGGTTGTATTTAAGTTTTTGGTAAAACTGAATTTTTAGTTTTTTAACTAGGGAGTATTATATGAACATTGTTAAAAAAAGTTATGTGTTCTTTGCGTCATATTCGTTTTGGTTTGGTTTGATACTGTTATTTATTGTATTAGGGCAATTTGAGGCTGTTGCTGATCAAATAGTTCCAGGTATGCGTCAGGTTAAATTAGATAATAGAGGCTACACTCCAAATAGTGTTGCTAATACAGATAAAACTAGTTTGGTCGTTAAGTCTTCGGGTTCAGTAACTGTCGATGTTCAGGATGATTTAGATAAGTTGAAGTCAGCTGAAGGAGAAGCTAATAAAACACTTCCAGAACCGGACCGGCGTAAATTAATTAAGCAAAAGTTAATTTCAATAAAGGGTATAAGTGACAATAAGGATAGTTTGGTCGATGAGCCGTTAGATTCAGCAACTGTATATGGGCAGGATGGTTCTGACAGGGTGAAGCAGTTTGAAAGTGTTGATAAGAAAGTTGCTAGAAAGCAGAAAAAGCGTAAATTAGAAAAGAGAGCATTAATAGCTAAGCCGTCAGGTTCTGTAAGGTCTTTGTATACTGTTAAAGAAAAAGAATTGGAATCAACGTTTGCTTATAAAGAAAGGTTGTCAAAAGAATTTACCCCCCCAAAACATCAAGAGCAAGCTTATTCTGTTAGATATTATATGAATAGAGCGATATGGCATTTTCGACGGGTTAAAGCTTATGTATTTCGGAGAAGGCAAGATAATACAATTGAAGCCGTTACGGAAGATAAGAGCGTAAAAAAAAGCATAACTCCTATTTGTATTTTACCTCAAACTTTGACTGATGGAGTGTGTCAGTCACCTACACCTGTAATTTCTAGCGGTGCTTTAGATGAAAACTTGTTGGTATTGGAACAGGATATAATTAGTGATGCAAATGAATTACAGAAAAGAATCCTGGTTTGTATTTCTCCTCAAATACTGAATAATGGAAGGTGTGAGACACCTGAGTCAGAAGAAGTTTTAACAGCTATTGTAGGTGAAAATGTAGTTAAGCCGAATCAGGACCCAGTAGTAAATACTGTTGATATAAGTGTGTTATCTGACAGTTTCCCCGATACATATACGCTACCTACGAGCGGGTTTACTAAGGTTTGTAATAATGGCTTGTATGCTGGACAAGGAAGTTGCCCTTTAGAACCTAGTCTAGGAAACCATCTAGAAGAGTGGGCGTGTACTCGAGATAACAGTACTGGCCTGATCTGGGAGGTTAAAACAAATGATGTGGGAGAGCGTAATTTGAATAGAATCTATACAAATTACAGTGAAATTTATAACCCTATTGGTAGTTTTGGTTCTGAAAGTGACGCTAGTGGTTATGTTGTATCGGTGAATGCTATAGAGCTATGCGGGGCTAATGATTGGGGGTTGCCGTCAGGGGTTGAGCTTTTGGGACTTCTGAATAATTTAGCTGTATACCCTGCTCCTATGATTAATCTGACATATTTCCCTAATACAGTAGCGAGTGCATTTTGGTCATCTTCTGTTGCATTGCAGAGTGTTATGAGTGCTTGGTTTGTTTATTTTGATGATGGTTTTATTGGTAATTATGGTCGCGAAAATTTAAGTTCAATTAGATTAGTACGAGATGACTCTAATTAATAATAGGGGATGATGATATGAAAAAGCTTTTGTTTAGATTTATTGCTTTATTGGTTTTAGTTTTTCTTTGTGTAGTTGTCTACAAATATTATCTCAATGCTAAGATTGAATCTATAAACACCGTGATGAAAGTGAAGCCTTCATCAAGTGGAGAAACTGAAGTTTTTTTGTCATTTAATGCAACAAGGTTTAGGGATAATAATGAATGGTTAGGCGAGCCTGTCACCGTTTTATATGAGAGTGATATTTTAGGGGATGGGGATCATTATGGTATTGGGCCTGTTGAGGACGATGTTAAAAATAGGCTGTCTGCTTATTTTGGAAAAGAACGGGTTATTTTAGCAATTGATAGTTGGAAAATTTATGCTATTAATGAAATTGATCCAATGGCTGAATTACATGCTCAATGGTATGTAAATATATTGCAATGGGCGAAAGAAGTTTTGCCTGGCACTGATCTAGGATTTTATGATTTTCCAAATAGTGCGATGTTTTGGGATGTTGATTCTGAATCGGATAATCTTGTTTATCATGATGCATTAAGTCTGATGATATCCATTATAGAAAAATCTGATTCTTTATATCCATTGTTCTATGTGGATAATATCGAGCAGATAGATGATGTAATGACTAATATATTGTTAATAGCAAAAACATTTAAAAAGCCAGTTCTTCCTTTTATGTGGCATAGAGTGCTTGGGAAAGAGGCGGTAGGGCAAGTTCTTCCTGATAGCGTGATTCAGAAGCAATGTGAATTTGTGACTAATTATGCTGATGGAGTGGTTTGGTGGTCTAAATTATCAGAACCTTGGAATGGTGGTAACTGGTATCCGGCTGCTTATACTTGTTTTAATTAGGGTGTTTTAGTGTTAGATGAGTTTATATTGAGCGGCCCGGTCATCTAGTGCGATAAAATGCAATAATTTAGAAAAATTTATTTTAATTTATACGTTTAAAAAAATACTTTATGAAACAAATTCTACAAAATTTAAAGTCAGGTGAAACACTCCTGGAAGATATTCCTTGTCCGCGTGTTTTATCTGGACATGTTCTGATTAGAACCCATCAAACATTAGTTTCGGCTGGAACTGAGAAAATGCTGGTTGATTTTGGTAAAGCTAATTTGTTGGATAAGGCCAGACAGCAGCCTGATAAAGTAAAGATGGTTTTAGATAAGGTTAAGACTGATGGTTTGGCACCCACTATTGAGACTGTACGGAATAAGTTGGATCAGGCATTGCCTATGGGGTACTGCAATGTAGGTACGGTGTTAGAGGTTGGCTCGGGGGTATCTCAGTTTAAAATAGGTGATCGTGTCGCGTCTAATGGAAAGCATGCGGAAGTGGTGTGTGTGCCAGAAAACTTGTGTATGTCTATACCTGATTCAGTCAGTGATGAGGCGGCTGCTTTTACTGTCTTGGGGGCAATTGCTTTACAGGGTATTCGTTTAGTTAATCCTACTTTGGGTGAAACGGTTGTAGTTACTGGTTTAGG
>ENA-ORXI01003663-ORXI01003663.1-sediment-metagenome-genome-assembly--contig:-NODE-3663-length-10203-cov-3.105076_pt1 | contig 10203 bp, 10 predicted proteins | sample MGYA00237861_ERZ511468 | MGnify/ENA primary metagenome ERZ511468 (study PRJEB26299, sample SAMN06266213) | sediment metagenome | isolation source: Hudson Canyon methane seep mesocosm | place...
GTTTACCGTCAATGACAACCAGGTCGCCGTTGACCTTGACGGTGGCTTTGAAGGTGGCTGCCGAATTGCCCCCATTGGTGATCTCCAGAGGGAATGTCGAACCGGTAGCCGTGGGGTTGTCGAGCACACAGTCCGGCGGCCACACCTTGACCCATCCCGCGATCGGCGAGTCTGCGAACACGCATCCTCCACCATCGTTCTTGGTTGTTTTCTCCGTGTCCCCAAGGGTCCCCAAGGTGAACGAGCCGTCAGCGTCACCATCAGAGTCGTCCCAGGTCAACTGGGTCAGGAATGCGTTGTCATTGTTGGAGAAGAACAACACCGTCGGTTCGTCGCTGTCGACTCCGTCCGGTTTGAAGTTGAACGCAGCCCCATAGGTGCCTGAGTAATCAGATGGAGCAGAAACCGTGTCGGTCACCATTCTGACATTGGGATCTGACGAGGCCAGGAGCACATTTCCGGTGGTCTTGTTCATTTCCAGCCCCACGATGTTGTACGTCTCACCGCGGTATTTGATTCCCTCAGCAACCCAGACGAAGTCCTTAACGTTCTTCTCCTTCGCTCCGAAGGGGCTTCCTTTACGCGGAGCCCAGTCCGTAACGGTCCTGTCGGTCAGGTCGACTTTCTTGCCTCTGCTATTTGCAAAACCGTTCGAGACGATCACATAGGGCTTGCCGTTTTCCTCGACGTAGGTGCCCGCATTGAGATCCTTCGATCCTGAGCTACTGATGTCCGCGATGACCTGGAACGTGCCGTCCGGGAGGAGTTGGATGAGGTCGACATGCTTGTTGTCCTTGTCACGTGCATAGGTGACGTAGGCCCGACCCTCAGAATCCAAGGAGAGTCCATTTGGATTCCCATCCCCGTTAGCGTCACCGGGAACATTCTTCGATCTGTAGGACGCCGCAACGGTGTACTCCTCCTTGTCGACGTCATACCGAAGAAGTTCGAAAGTGTTCCCAGTTCCTTTCGGTTCCCAGATGACCTGGTAGAGCCAACCGCCTCGGTCTCCTTCACAGTCGAAGCCGTCTGCGCTGGATGACGTTTGGGTGGTTACCCGTGTGGTTGTTCGACTGGACGCTGATGCAGGCAGGGTCTTTCCGACGTTTTCGGCTTCTACGACTGTCGAAGCGGCCGCAACCCCGACTGGGGTGGCCAACGTCGAGGTAAACAGGGTCATGCTGAGGAGTAGTCGCCCGAGCCGTAGACGGTTTCGGCGCAGCCGGACCGGGAGGCGGGTCAACCGCTCGGGCCAACGGCCATCGACACGACTCATCGGCTGACCTGCAGTGCGCGAATGGCCAGGTCAACGCTACTTTTCGCGGATTGAAGGAACCCGTCGGCATCGAGCCTTCCTACAGTCCACAAGTACAGGGAACCGTAGAAGTGAACGTGTGTGACCTCTGCAAGGTCAACGGATGCACCTGGTAGGTCGTCATCCTTGGCTGCCTCGTCATAGCAATCGATCGTGGTCTGATATCCGAGACCCCAAGGCCAAGCGCTATTCACGGTCTGATCAACAGAAGCTCTGACCATCGCGACGGCTAACCCGCCGGCCTTGTGGAACTCGTCAGCAGTCAAACCTATGAAGTGCCGGGGCTTGTCGAGGCCGGAGTACTTGTTCGAATCGATCCGATAACGGCGGACGGCGGTCTCGACGGTCTCGGCAGCAAGCGCTTCGAAGATGCCAGGGAGCGCATGCGGGAAGTGGTTGTGAACCGTGGCCCTGGAACAGCCAGCGACTCGCGCAATGTCTTCGATTTTCAGGTCGTTATCAGCGCTGACGGACACGATGTCTCGAACGGAAGACAAGATGCGCTGTCGGCTCTGGGCACGTTCACGGGCGCCACGAGCAGACCGGCCGTCGCCTGTTCGCGACGGAACCGGTGAACTCCCCAATGCACTTTCGGCCAGTGGCCCATCGTGCAAGGTCGGTCTCCAGTTCGCCCAGGCCTACCGAGACGCCCGCCCACACATGCCCCTACGGCTCTGCAAGCAATCCGATATTCCTTGGCTTGACACAAGTCTAAGCAAACGCCCCTGGCATTTGAGGGATACCCGTATCTCTTGCAATCGGCCCCGTCGCACGAGCGCAAGGACTAGGACAGACCCCTTTTGGAAGCCTTCGCAGCGGGGATGGCCGTCTTAGCCGGTAGCGCGCCTCCCTCAACCTCGTGGAGAGTGGTGCAAAACCCTCGAGATCCTTGAAATGAAAGGGTTCTGAGAGCCCTGTAGGCGGTTAATGGAGCGCGATTTGGTTGAAACGGGAACGTGTGGCGAACTCTGCCCAAGGGCGGAGGGCGCCCAACTCCCCCAATCCGGCGATTCAGACCGCCAGGTCGGTCACTACCTTGCCCACCACTCGCCGGTCAGCTATGTCCTGAAGGGCCCGTGGAGCGTCTCCAAAGGCGTACGGCGGATGCAGCAGCGGGTCCACAGCACCCTCTGCTGCCAGGGCGAACACGGATTCCATCTGACGGCCCAACGACCCGGGATCGCGGGCCAGCGAAGCCCCCCAGTGCACGCCGACCACCGAGTAGTTCTTTAGAAGCACGTGGTTGGTCTTCAACTCGGGTATGCCAGCCACGAAGCCAATCACCAGGAGGCGACCATCCCAGGCCATGCACCGACGGACCTGCTGGAAGGTCTCACCTCCCACCGGGTCGTAGGCCACGTCAACTCCGGCACCACCGGTCAGCTCCCGGACCCGCTCGACAAGGTCATCCACCTCGCGGTGGTCAATCACCTCGTCGGCACCCAACGCCTCGCAGGCGGCCACCTTGTCGGCCCCACCGGCCACAGCGATGACGCGCGCGCCAGCTGCCCGACCCAGCTGGATGGCCGCCGATCCCACCCCACCCGCTGCGCCGGTCACCAGCAAAGTCTCACCGGGTGCCAGGTGGGCCCTGTCGTGGAGGGCGAACCAGGTCGTGCCGTAGTTCATCGGCACCGCAACCGCCTTGGCCGACGGAAGCGAATCAGGCAACTCGAACACCGAGCCCTCCGGCAGCACCACCCGCTCGGCCAGGCCACCACCCAGGGCCACCACACGGCGACCAACGAGGGCCGGGTCCACGCCGTCACCCACCGCCGACACCCGGCCGGCAGTCTCACTCCCCGGGCAATAGGGCAGCGGGGGCTTCACCTGGTACTCGCCCCGACACTGCAGGACGTCGGGGAAGGCCAGGCCGACCGCCTCGACCTCGACCAGCACCCGTCCCGGTTCTAGTTCCGGCTCGGCCACCTCGTCTAGAAGCAGCCGGTCGATCGGGTCACCCAGTTCGTGGATCTGCCATGCACGCATGAGCCGACGGTATCGGTGGAGGCCCTTCCCGCCAGCAGCGGGTCATGCCCAGCGGGAGGCTCGACCGGTGGGTCAGCCTCGCAAGGTGGCTGGCAGCGATCCCTGGACGGCGTCGATGCAGCGCTGGCGGGCCTCGGCCACCTCGGCGTCGGTGAGGGTCCGGTCAGCGGCCTGGAAGCGCAGCGTGAAGGCGAGGCTCCGTCGCCCGTCAGACACGGGAGCGCCCCTGAACACGTCGAACAGTGCAAGGTCCACGAGCAGGTCGCCAGCGGCGGTCCGGAGGCAGGAGCCGACGTCGGCGGCCGCCGTCGTTTCATCCACCTCGAATGCGAGGTCGATGTCCGAGGAGGGATAGCGGCTCACCGGCCGGTAGGGCCGACCACCGTGCGGCAGGCCCAGCAGTGTCTCCAGGTCCAGCTCCAACCAGCCCACGCGCTCCCCCACCTCGAACGCCTCCAGGACGCCGGGGTCCACCTCTCCTACGTGGCCGACCACCACGCCGTCGAAGTCGATGCGGGCGGTCCGGGTCGGATGCAGTCCGGGGGTCGTTCCGGCCACCAGGCGGTGGCCCCGGACGTCCAGGGCATCGGCCAGCGCCGAGAACACCTCAACGGCGGCCCCCGCGTCACGACCGGACAGCGCCACGGCCAGGTGCTCCCGCTCATCGGGGAGCGGTTGCACCTCGGCAGGACAGCGGTACACGTGGCCCACCTCGAAGACGCCGAGACCGTGGATGCGGTGGGAGGCGTTGTAGGCCAGCGTCTTGAGGATCCCGGGCCTCAGCGACGCCCGCATCACCGACTCCTCTGCCACCAGCGGGTTCGTCACGGTCACGCCGTCCGGGTCCAGGCCCGCCCTCTCGAGGTCGCCGGGCGCAAGGAAGGGAACCGGCATGACCTCGTCGAGGCCCAGCCCCACCATCGCCGCACGCACCACCCTGCGATCGACCTGGTATGGCGTCAACCCGCCCGTTATGGCAGACCTCGGCACCGTCCGCCGGATCTGGTGGTAGCCGTGGATCCGCGCAACCTCCTCGACCACATCGATCTCGGTGGAACTGTCGGGCCTGAAGCTCGGGACGACGACATCTAGGTCCGCCCCTCCCTCGCCCGCCGGCTCTGCACTGAACTGGATCGATCTCAACAACCCGGCTATGGCATCGCGCTCCAGGTCGGTTCCGAGCATGGCGTTCACGCGACCCGTACGCACCCGTATCGTCTCTCGCAGCGGGGTGTTACCCAACACGTCGACCATGCCGGGCGCAAGGGTGGCACCGGTCTCCGCCAGCAGTTCGGCGAAGCGGCGCATGGCCAGGTCGGCCACCTCCGGGTCGGCGCCCCGCTCGAATCGGGCCGAAGCCTCGCTGCGCAGGCCCAGCCGACGCGACGACGATGCGATGCTCATCGGGTCCCACCAGGCCATCTCGAGGGCCACGCTGGTCGTCGATCCGCCGATCTCGGTGGACGCCCCACCCATTATCCCGGCGATGCCGATGGCCGTGTCGTGCCCATCGGCAATCACACCGTCTGTGGTCGAGAGGGTCCGGACCATCCCGTCGAGGGTCTCCACCGTCTCAGCTTCGATGGCCCGGCGGACCCGCAACGCCCCACCCTGCACGGCATCCAGGTCATAGGTGTGGCTGGGTTGACCCAGCTCCAGCATCACGTAGTTGGATGCGTCCACCACGTTGTTGATGGGGCGCATACCCAGCGCCGTGAGGCGGTTCGCCATCCACTGCGGCGAGGGTCCAACGGTGATCCCGTCCAGGATGCGGACCACGAACCTGCCGCAGAGGTCGGAATCCAGGATCTCCACGGCCAGCCGCCCGCCAGCAGCCTCACCGACCTCGGCCGGCGACGGGACGGGTCGGGTGAACGGCACGCCCTGTCGCGCAGCCAGGTCACGGGCCACGCCGGCCACGGACATGGCGTCAGGACGGTTCGGGTTGACCTCCAGGTCGAACAGGACGTCGGGGCGCAGCTCGAGGGCCTCCGTAAGGGCCGAGCCCACGGTGTGGCCACCCTCCAGGATCAGGATGCCGTCCTGGTCGACGCCGAGCCCGATCTCCTCCGGAGAACAGAGCATTCCGTTGGACCACTCGCCGCGCATCTTGCGACGACCGATCTGCATCCCGTTCGGCATGGTCGTCCCGAGCGTGGCGAACGGCACCAGGTCGCCCACCGACATGTTGAACGCCCCACAGCAGACCTGGAGGGCCTCCTCGTCGCCTGCGTCCACCTCCACCAGTTGGATGCGATCCGCGTCCGGGTGGGGTCGCAGTTCCAGGACCCGGGCCACGACGATGCCATCCAGCCCGGCGCCGACGGTGACCATGTCATCGACGGCAAGGCCCAACCCGCTGAGCTGGTCGCCAATGTCGGCGGGAGTGCCGACGAAAGGCGCGAACTCTGAGAGCCAGGAGAGCAGGACCTTCATCAGTCGGCCCCCTGGACCGGGCAGGCCATCAGAACTGCTCCAGGAATCGCTGGTCGTTGCGGAACAACTCCCGAAGGTCGTCGATGCCGTGGCGCATCAGGGCCAGGCGGTCCAGGCCGAAGCCGAAGGCGAAGCCCGACCATTCCTCAGGATCCAGCCCGCAGGCCTCCAAGACGTTGGGGTGCACCATGCCGCATCCGCCCAACTCCAGCCAGGTGCCGTCGGGACGGCGGATGTCGAACTCGGCCGACGGTTCGGTGAACGGGAAGTAGGACGGACGCAGGCGGGAGGTGAAGTCGCCGCCGAAGTAGGCCCGGGTGAAGGCCTCGAGCGTGCCAGCCAGGTCACCGAAGGTGATGCCGCGGTCCACCACCAGTCCCTCGAGCTGGTGGAACACCGGCATGTGGGTGGAGTCGGCCGTGTCGCTGCGGAACACCCGGCCCGGCATTATCGAGTAGATGGGCGGCCCGCCCGCCTCCATGACCCGGATCTGGACCGGCGAGGTATGGGTCCGCAACAGCGTGCTGCCGGGTTCGCCATGGTCAACGTAGAGGGTGTCGTACATGTCGCGGGCCGGATGGTCGGGCGGGAAGTTGAGGGCGCCGAAGTTGTGCCACTCGTCCTCGATCTCCGGGCCCTCCGAGACCGTGTAGCCCATCCCCACGAACAGGTCCTCGAGCCTCTCCCAGGTCTGGGTGACCACGTGGCGGTGGCCGAGCCGTCGTCCGCGGTCCAACTCGGTCAGGTCGAGGCGTTCGGACTCCAACTGCTCGGAGCGTGCCGCCGCCTCCAACTCCGTCCGCCGGTCCTCCAACCGTTCCTGGATTCCGGCGCGGACATCGTTCAGGCGCTGGCCCACGACCTTGCGCTCCTCGACGTCCATGGCCCCCAGGGCCTTCCGGGCCGTGGTCACCACCGACTGCTTGCCGAGCAGGTCGGCGTCCACGATCCGTAGTGCGTCGAGGTCGGCGGCCGCAGCGATGGCGGCCACCGCATCGGCGAGGTGCTGGTCCAGGTCGGGGGTCATGCGTGGAGTCCGCTGATCGGGAGAGGTTGGGGGGTCCAACGCAGGCTAGAGGAACCCGTCCGGCTCCCCGATGACCGTTTAGGGCTTTCGCCCGGCCAGGTCGTGGAGTGCGATCGAGCCGGCGATGGCGACGTTCAGGGAATCCACCCCTCCCACCGTGGGAACGCTGACAGTCCCGACACAGGCAGCCACCACCTCGTCGGAGAGCCCATGCGGCTCGTTGCCCAAGATGAGCGCCACCGGTCCTTCGGACGGGACCGCAGCCGGAGACAACCCACCGCGCGGAATGGTCGCCCAGCACCCGTACCCGGCTTCGTCCAGGATCCGCAGTGCAGCCATGGGGTCGTCTACCACGGCGAACGGGACGCGGAACGAGGATCCGGCAGCGGCCCTGACCATCTTCGGGTTGTACGGGTCCACACCACCCGCCACGACCACGCCGGTGGCGCCGAAGGCCTCGGCCGAACGCATGAGCGTTCCAGCATTGCCCGGATCCGACACCTCGGCCAGGACCAGGAGCGGCCCGATGGTGGTAGCCAGGTCGATCGGTTCGACGTCGTGGAATGCCACCTCGGCGAGGGCCGGCTGGGGCGATCGGGTGCTTGAGAGGCCCTCGAACACACCGTCCGGAACGACCAGCGTTGCTGCGCCGGACCAACCGGCGCGGTGCAGCACATGGTGGTTGGACGCCGACGCCGGCACCACCACCTGGCGGACCTCGCGACCGGCGTCCAGTGCCTCGGCGACCAGCACAGGCCCCTCGACCACGTACGTGGCCTCGTCGTACCGAAAGCCCCTGTCGCGCAGCAGCCTGCGCATCCGCTGGATGCGCGGGTTGCGTCCTGAGACTTCCTCGGTCATCTAGATGGCTCCACGGTCATCTCACTGGCTCTCCGCCGCACCGGCCGACCGCTGGATCCACAGTGCTTCCCGGCGCCCGGCCGGGAAGCGCCGATCAGGCAGCGTCGGCCGAGGTGGCCAGTTGGACCAGGGCGGCGAACGCCGTCGGCTCCGCGACCGCCAAGTCGGCGAGAACCTTGCGGTCCACCTCGACGCCGGCGTTCTTGAGGCCGGCGATGAACACGCTGTAGTTGGTGCCGTGCTGGCGGCAGGCCGCGTTGATGCGCTGGATCCAGAGGCGACGGAACTGGCCCTTGCGGGCCCGACGGTCACGGAAGGCGTAGTTCCCCGCGTGCATCACCGCCTCGTTGGCAGACCGGAACGTACGGCTCCTGTCGCCGTAGTACCCCTGGGCCTGCTCCAGAACGGCCTTGTGCTTCTTCTTGCTGTGGACGGCTCTCTTGACCCTGGCCATCACGCTCTCCTTGTGTGCTCTGCCGTCGTCGTGCGACGGTTGGAAGGTTGATCCGGGGACGTCGTCCCCGTGTCAGGCCACCGGATGGTGGCCGTGGGTTCAGATCCCCAACTGCCGGCGAACGGCCGGTGCGTTGGCCGGACTCACGCTGCTCTGGCGAGCCAGGCGACGCTTCCGCTTGGGGGACTTCTTCTCGAGGATGTGGCTGAGGTTGGCCTTACGGCGCTTCAACTTGCCGCTGCCGGTCACCTTGATGCGCTTGGCGGCGCCACGGTGGGTCTTCATCTTGGGCATTTCGTCTACTCCCGGGTCTCGGTCTGAGTGTCTTCCGACGTTTCCGTCGGCGTTTCAGTTGGGGTCAAAGCGGCGTCGACCGGATCAGCTACCGGAGGAGCCACCGCAGCGGCGTCGACCGGATCAGCGACCGGAGGGGCCACCGCAGCGGCGTCGACCGGGTCAGCGACCGGAGGGGCCACCGCAGCGGCGTCGCGATGGTCCGCGGCTGCCTCCCGCTGCCGGCGCGTGCCCTGGCCGGGCACAAGAACCATGATCATGTTGCGACCGTCCTGCTTCGGGAAGACCTCGACACGTCCGACGTGGTCGACCGTCTCGGCCACCCGGTCCAGGATCCGACGTCCCAGTTCCGGATGCTGCATCTCGCGCCCGCGGAACATGATCGTGACCTTGACCTTGCTGCCATTGCCCAGGAACTCCTCGACCTTTCGGGTCTTGGTGTCGAAGTCGCCGGGACCGATCTTGGGCCGGTACTTCATCTCCTTGACCAGCACGTGGGTCGCCTTCTTGCGCGACTCCTTGGCCCGCTGGGACTGCTCGTACTTGAACTTCCCGTAGTCCATGATCCGACAGACCGGAGGATCGGCCTGGTCGGCCACCTCCACCAGGTCCAGGCCCATGTCGCCGGCAATGGTCAGAGCGTCCGGCAGGGTACGAATGCCGAGCTGTTCACCATCCGGGGCGACCAGGCGGACGCGCTGGGCACGGATGCGGTCGTTGATCCGTGGTTCCTGACTGGTTGGCGCTGCTATCGGTCGTCACTCCTGTGCGTCACGTGGGGTTCTCCTCGTGATTATGTGGTTGTGATGGCGCCGTCGTCTTCCGGTAGGGGGACATGCCCCGAAAACGGAGAAACGGCGGGCGCCGGAAAGCCGACACCCGCCGAGGATCCACGACGCCCACCGGCAACTCATGCCGTGGACCTCGTCGATCCGACGAGAAGAAGACCCTGACACGCTCAACGCACGCCGGGTGGGGATGACCCCGCTTTCTCTTCAGTTGTGGCCCATAGGCTAGCGGTCCCGCAACGGACCAGCACCAGGTCCTCCCTGGATGTCGACCGGACCGGGACCCGACGCTCCCCCGTGGAGCACACGCCAGCTAAGGAACCAGCCATGAGCAGCCTCTGGACCCCCGGTGGGGAGCACCCGGTAGACCGATCGGAGGACGCGCCTGCACCGTCTGTCGCACCCCAGGTCGAGGACCTGGACCCCGAGGAACGCGAGCAGGTCGAGGCGATGGCCAAGGAGATGGCGGCCGTGCAGGAACAGCTCGCCTCCGTACCCGCAGCCGTGGTGGTCGCCAACCACCTCATGGGCCTGTACGAACTGGCAACGATCCACCTCTCGCAGCAACCTCCGAACCTGACGGAGGCCTCGGTGGCGATCGACGCACTGGGTGCGGTGGTCGACAGGCTTCCGGGGCGACTCGGCGAGGCCGAGTCCACCATGCGCGACGCCCTCCACCAGATCCGCCTCGCCTACGTGGCCATCGAGAAGGCCAGCCGCGAAGCCGACACGCCTCCCGAGTCCGAGGCAGACTGACCAGACGGTGACCGGATACCTGAGAGCAGTGGAGTCGCGACTGCCGACGGCAGGCCTCCTCATCGCCTACACAACCACCGGACTGCCTGCGAGTGGCCTCGGCACGGTTGTCGGCGTAGTGGACGGCGACACCCTGGTGATCGACCTGGATGACGGAATGCGACACGAACTGAACGCCGCCTAGGCACAGGCGCGTGCGGCCGGGCCGGGGCTGTGGTCTGCCTGCGGGCGCCCCACGAGCAGCTCGGCGGTTAGGGCCCGTGCGAACCTTGTCGTGGATGGT
>ENA-ORXI01003665-ORXI01003665.1-sediment-metagenome-genome-assembly--contig:-NODE-3665-length-10202-cov-8.501235_pt1 | contig 10202 bp, 11 predicted proteins | sample MGYA00237861_ERZ511468 | MGnify/ENA primary metagenome ERZ511468 (study PRJEB26299, sample SAMN06266213) | sediment metagenome | isolation source: Hudson Canyon methane seep mesocosm | place...
ATTGGTGATGCGGTTCTTGTCGGTCAATGGGTGAACCTTCCTGCTATAGTACACATTGATGAAATGAAAGGAAAGAAAATTGGTTCTGATCAAGATGCAGTTGGTGAATGGGCTGTTGCAAAAAAAATTGAAAGTGCTGGGACAAACTCGAGCCAAGATCTGGTTAAAAAAGATCTTTTGATGGATTGACATGTTATTCTCCCACATTTCTGATACACATTTAGGACTGCAGCAATATGGGCTGGATGAAAGAGAGCAAGATGTCTATGACTCTTTCAATCAAGCAATTGATATTTCAATAAAGGATCATGTAGATTTTGTAATATTTGCGGGTGACATCTTTCATACACCAAACCCAAGCGGTACTGCAATTTTACAAATGGCAAATGCACTAAAGAGACTAAAAGAAAACTCCATTGATTCGTTTTTCATTCTTGGTGAACATGACATCAGTAGGATGCGTGCAACTCCTATACCTTATGTCTACCATAACTTAGAATTTTCAAAATATGTAGGAAGAGGTGAACCTGTATATCACAAAGACGTAATGATTGTAGGATTTGACAAAATAAGAAAAAGTGAACTTGAATCATTTGAAGAAAAATTCAGAGCGATTGATGCGCTCGCAAAACAACATAATGGTCACAAAATTCTAGTGTTACACCAAGGAATTACAGAAGTTAACCAATTTGCTGCAGAACTAAATTCTTCAGATTTACCAAAGAACTTTACTTACTACGCAATGGGACACTTGCACGATAAATCTGTAAAGCAATTTGATCAGTTGGGAGGACCTCTTGCATATCCTGGATCAACGGAAATGACAACGAGTGAGGGAATAAAGGAAACTGAAAAAGGATTTTTTGAAGTAGACATTTCATCGCAAGAGGCAAAACCAAACTGGATAAAACTAGATACCAGACCACAATTTTCTACAAAAATTGAAGAAGACTTTGACACTTCAATATCTAAAATTCTAGAAAAAATTTCTACGTTTGACAAAAAACCAGTGGTTGAGATTAAAATTATTGGTAAGGATATTGAAAGAGATGTAGTACAGACAAAAATTTCCCAGATCATTCCACAAACACTACATTGTTCATGGAAGATGTTACAAAATGAAGATGCATCGTCAGTCCTACTAAACAGGCCTGCGCGAATAGACGAGGAATTGCTAAAACTTGCAATAAATGCGTTGAAATCAGAAAAACTTGCTAATTTCGCTGTAAATGACCTACTTCCACTCTTATCATCAAACCAACTAGACCAAGCCACACAGCTAGTAATTGAAAATTTTGAGCAATTCAAGAGGAGCAAAAAATGATTCGTAACATAGAATTGGTTGATTTTCTAGCGCATTCTAATACAAAATTAGAGTTTGAGAATGATGCTACGGTGTTTGTTGGTGATAATGGTTCAGGAAAATCAAGCATCATAGACGCAATTACATTTTCACTATTTGGAGAACATACAAGAAAGAATAACAAAGGACTGATTAGAAGAGGGGCAAATCAGGGATTTGCAAAAATCGAATTTTCTGCTAACGGAAAAAACTATCAGGCTATAAGAAAAATTGATTCCAAGGGAACACTTACTGCACAATTTGCAGAGGATGTGAATGGAAAATTAATTCCAATTGCAGAAGGAGAGAGAAAACAGTTTGGAGAATCTATGACCAAACATGTTGAAGAAACACTTGGGATGGATTTTGAAAAGTTACAAATTGCATCCATAGTTCGACAAGGTGAACTCAATTCAATCATAAAAGCAAAACCAAAGGAATTCAAGGAACTGCTAAACGCAATAATTGGTATCGACAAGCTAGACACTGCACTAGCATCAATGAGAACTGTACAACGGGAATTTAGAAGTATAATCCAAGAAAAATTTGGTTATGATGATACACAACTTCAACTTCTTGAAAATAAAATTGCTGAATATGAGAATGAATCCAAAAATGCACAGCCTAAATTGGAACATCTTGATGTTGAAAAGAAAGAACAAGAATTATTGATCTCAAAACTTGAAAAACAAATTCAGAATGATTCAACCAAGGAATCACAACTAAAGGATTTGGAATCAAGGAAAAAGGAATGGCAAGAATATGCAAAAGATGTTATAAAATCAATCCAGAATGAGGTTGCTGAAAAAGAAGAAATTGTAAACGAATGTAAACCATGCTTTGCAATATCTAAAAACAAAAATGAGATTGAATCAGAAATTAATAAAATTCAGAAAGAACTCTCTGTTATCGAATCCGAACTAAACGATTTAGAGAAAAAACAAGTAAGACTAGAAGAACATGAGGAACTTGCTGAAAAATTAGTATTGAAAGATGGAAAATGTCCAGTCTGTGACTCTACAGTAGACCATCTAAAACCACTGTTCCAAAAAAAGCACATAGAAGACGAGATTAAAGAAATAGAAAAGAAAATTGAAAATCTAGAAGATGAAAAAAATGAACATGAACAAAACATTGACAGTCTTTCTGATAATCTAGAAGAATCTAAAAAGGCTGAAACAATTCTCAGTACGTACAAAATTAAGAATGAATCACAATTAGATGAAATTATTGCGGAAATTAAGATGAAGGTAAAGCAGATGCAAAAGATACCGCTCACAGTTAATTCCGGTCAATTAGTAGAAGTAGCGAACCTAGATTCGCATGCAAAAACTATCTATGAGAATATTGTTTCGCTTGAAAAATCAACTAAGGGTTTTGATCAGCAGGAATTTCTCAAAAACATAGAATCTAGAGCTAGTTCCATGACTAGATTGACCCAGATTAATCAAGAATATGGAGAGATTTCTGGAAATATCAAAAAAGCAAAGATGGAACTAGAAAAGCTTGGTTCTACACTAACAGAACTAAAACATGTTGAAGGATATGTTACTGAACTTGAACACATTCAAGAGAATGTTTACAACAGAGATGGTCCAGTGGGCAAAAGTCTTCGTTCATGGGCTTTAGAAATTATTTCACAGAAGGCATCAGAATATCTTGAGAAACTTAACACAAAGATTCAAAGAATTTCATTGTCAGAAAAAACACGTGATGTAAACATTTCATGTTATTCTAGAAACACTATGCTTGATATTGAATCACTCAGTGGAGGAGAACAAGTTAGTATTGCATTAGCATTAAGACTTGGCATGTCACATCTTCTAGGTGCATCAAATCTTAACTTCATGATACTTGATGAACCTACTGCACATTTAGACAGTGAACGAAGAAAATCTCTTGTAAATGTTTTATCTCAACTAACAAGTCTTAAAGAAGATGATTCGTCAATGCAATTCATTATCATAACTCATGACGCAGAAATCTTTGATGATTCGTCTGTAGAAAACATCTATAGGTTTGAATCAAATCCTAATGGAACTGAAGTTTCTAGACTTTAGCCGCCAGTAAGTTTAGCAAACTTTTCATTCTTGCTCAACTTTTCCATAAACTCTAGGTTGGACAACGCAACAACCGCAGAGTCTCTCACTGGTTCATCAGGATCATTTAGTGCCTTCTCAAGAGTTTCACGTGATTTTTTAGAACCCATTACACCTAATGCAATAGCTGCCTCATGTCTGACAAACATGCTAGGATCATTTTTTGTTGCGTCCTCTAATGGTACAATTCCATTACTGTAACACATTTGTCCCAATGAAAATGCGGCCTCATGTCTGACAAGCTCGTTTGTGTCGTCCTTCAAAACTTTGGCAATATACTGTACCTTGTCCTCACCTCCTATGTCAACAAGGATGCAAGTAGCACGGCAACGTATCACATAGTCGTCGTCATCTAGCAGCTTTACAAAATACTGAGTGTCCTTCTTTTCGTATCGCTCTTCCATTTCTGTCAGAAGATCTAACCTTGATTGAGGGACAACAGCCATTCTGTATCGTTTGGAATTAACGTATATTATCCTATTTTTCAACTAGTAGGCTTTTGTCACTTTAAGGACGGTTGAAACAACTGCCAGATAAAATGTAGTTGCAATTGCTTCAGAAACCAGTGATGCTGCAAATGGCTCAATTTCTATTTCCAGAAAATAGAACATCAGGGACCACCTTATTCCAAGATAGACGATCTCGCCTATCCCAAAGGATGAGGCTAGCTTGATCAGCTCCTTTTTGATGAGTTTAGGCTTCATAGCCTGGTATCGCTTCTTATTGTCCAGATAGAACAAACACCCAAAAAATCCAAAGAATACAGCATATCCCGCCACAATTGTTATTGTCGTATTGAGGTAATTCTCCTCTCCCGAGAGCATTTGGGCTACAAATGCTGAGATTAATGCCGATATTACGCAGCAGGCTATGAGGTTCCTATTCAGCCTCAAAAGCTGTGGATTTAGTTTCATCAGGGCATTTAGTGTCTCCTCAAATTAAATCTAAGCCAAATATAGTAGTAAAATAGGGATTTTTAGCCTCAGATGACAATCTCATTGATTATCAATGCAGCTAATCAATGAAACAGAAAAAAAATAATGTCTAAAACAACAGTAAAACAAGAGAATTTTATGAAAAATTTACAATATTACATCAAAAAATATCCAATTATCATAAAAATCTGGGTTGATACTGAGTGGTTACCTTATATCACAATAAAACTACAATATTACTATGGCACAAATGCCGGCACTAATTCCAAAAGAGGTGGAAATTCAGAGATTGAAAAAGATCTGGATGATCATCATCGCAATGGGATCTACTGCAGCATCAGTAGAGGTCGACAACTTTGTTGACGGTTCTCTACATCAGACTTCTATCAGAGACAGCGCATTTACTCCAGCACATTGGTGGCTATACTCTCACTTTGTAGCATTGCCACTAGGTTGGGCATCTGTTGCAATCTATGATAGAAAAGTTCCAATTCTCAGAGGACCAAACAATTCTATGAACACTGGATTGAAGATGACCATTCTTGGTTATTTGGCAACCATGTTCACTATTGGTATTAACGAGATGTGGCACTTTTGGTTCGTCGAAGAAATCTTTGCCGTACCAAACCACTGGATGTTCAATATGGGTGTAGTCGTAGCCTTTATGGGCGCTTTAGCATATGTAGTTAGAGTTTACGCACGACTGGTTGAGCTAGGTGCAGAAACACCAGGTGAAAACCCATACGTTGCAGAAATGTACAAGATGGCCTTAGAAGGCAAACTGTACAGCAGATCCATCCCTTAGAAAAACGGAAAACAGAAAAGAAGGTTTTCCGCTTTCTTTTCTTTTTATTTTGTTAAAAAAATGAAAACAAGTTGTTGAAGTTATCTTTTTAGGTGTATAATTAAAAATTAGTTCATGTCTGTACAGATTGATCAAAAGGCTCCAAACCTCAAAGTTTCCAAGTGGGTACAAGGAATGGATACAAACCTTGACAAACAAAATGATAACGTAGTTGTTGTTGAAGTGTTCCAAGTAAACTGTCCTGGATGTTTTATGTATGGAATACCTGAATCGATAGAAATTTACAACAAGTACAAGTCAGAAGGAGTTTCCGTTTTGGGTATGGCTACAGCTTTTGAAGATTTTGACAAAAATACTCTTGAAAATTTACAGCTTTTGTTAGAAACTGGTGAAACTATTGGCGAAACTAAGAAGATGTATAGTCAATATGGAAAATCACAGGGAGATAAAATTCCTTTTAAAATTCCTTACCCCGTTGCGATGGATTCCTTGATAAAACAGTCAGGTGAAGCTAGTAAGGAAAAGATGGATTCGTTAATCAAAAACCAGATACCTAACTTTGATGAGCAGTCAGAAGATTACAAAAAACAAATCTATGATAGGGTAAAGGATTACTTTAGCTCAAAAGAATTTTCAGCAGAAACGTTTGAGATGTATTCTCTACAGGGAACACCTTCAAGTATACTAGTTGATCGTAAGGGTATACTACGTGATATTTCCTTCGGACAGAATGGGCTGTTAGAATCAAAAATTCAAACGTTGCTTAATGAGTAGGATATTGAATTTTTCCTTGATAATGCTATAATAGAAACTATAGCAACTGCAAGTACAATAATGGCTATTGTTCCAAATTCAGGAATTACATAGCTTCCATAAACTTCTATTTTTTCTGTTTGTGCAATGTATGGAATTGTCAAAATTTTATTCTCATATGTTGCAGAATCAATTTCTTCCCCATCAACAAGCACAAAAAAGTTTCCGTCATCAAATGGCTTTATCAAAAAATCAGATGTGGTAAATGATAACATACCATCTTCCGTTGTTTCGAGGCTAATTACAAGAGAGTTTTCTGCTGTCTTAGCAATAACACTCGTGACCTCACCGTTTGTAACCTCGGTGTATATCATTTGACCGAGATCAAGCTCTTCAGGTACTTCCACCGTACCATCAGGTTCATGGAAGCCCTTTACTGTAACATCGCCCTGATAAAATCCTGGAACAGTAAAGTAGACATGCCAGTTCCCCAGTTCGTCAAGACTTTGAAGATTAGTAACCTTATCATCGGTCTGGTAGTAGGCCTGCCCGTCCCAGCCCGTGCCGTCTAGGTAAACTTCAAAGTCTTCATGTATAGAACTCTGGGGAAACTCGAAGCTGGCGTTCAGTTCTGCTGAAAAACTGTTTAACGCATACATCTTAAGATCTGTACTCTCAGAATTGAAACTCCCATCCTTGAACCATGTACCTGATTCATATCTGAATGTATACTGTTCACCATTTCTGTCAGCATTAAGCGGTAATACGCTTTCATCTCCAAATGCAAAGCAGCTGTAAAGATCTATCTCGTTAACAATTTTGGAATCAGGTATCATTTCGAATTCCAAAGTCTCACCGGGATGCATTATACCAAATTGCTGAGAACTTGCAACATCTAGTATCTGCTCGTTTTGATCTTTGATCAAAGCATAAACTCGGAAGTTTAGGAATGTTTTATCTCCACCATTTTTTATCATTCCAGTCATACGACCATCGTCATGCAAAATCAGAGAGTTGTCATATAATACATAACCACCCTCGAACTTGTATTCTGTTCTAGTGTATGATACTTGAGGCGGTTCCAAAACTGGGTTTTCAGAAGTTATTTCTGGTAATTTTAGCTTAAGTGGTAACATTTGAGCTGGCATTACTGAAGAAAATTTGTAGTCATAAGAAAAAACATTACCGTCATCGTTTACATTTACAGTGATAGTTGGTATGACTGGATACATTTCATTATTTTTCACACCGCCTATAACAGTATAGATACCGTCATGATCATAAAAACCGACATACTCATGATCTGGAATGTACACCTCTCCACTTGCAAAAGCTGGAATTATAATTAGCAGTGCAATTGTTGTTGAAGCAAAAATTAACTTTTGCGTGTATATCATAGAGTTATCTCACACATTACTGAATTCTTTTTCTTAACTCTTTATCTTTTGTAATGCTTTTGTGTGATTTATCCGCTAATATTACCTCAAACCAATAATACAAACTATCCTTATACAAAAAATATGAGCCAAAAAGTTTCATGTTGGGATGTCTTTCTAATACCCTTCTCTCTGCAACTTGTTTCATAGAAACTGCAGCTTTGATTCTAGTTACGCCAAGATGCTTTGGTCTTCTTCCCCCAGTTGGTCGTTGTTTTCTCATTCCGCCTGCTCCCACACGCATACGGACAACAATAATTCCCTGCTTTGCCTTATAGCCTAATCTTCTAGCTCGCGCGATTCTACTGGGTTTGTCTATTCTAGTAAGTGCATTTTGTTTTCTCCAAAGAACCGCTTTTTCACGTAGTTCAACAGAATTTGTTTTCCACATTTTTAACCAAATTTGGTCCTGCGCACTTTGCATAAAATGAACTTGTAAATACCCTTAATATTCGTAATAAAATCAGACTAAGAATGAAAATTGCTGGTATGCTGCTATCATTACTGGTAATACTGTTAATTTTATCTAGTATTGATCTAGCCTTTGCTGCACCATCAATTAGCATAGAAACAAGCCAAAGTGTCTACGAATATGGTGACCATCTGAATATAATAATTAAAGTTTCAGAGATCACAGGTGGTGATGCATATATTTACATCATCAATACGGAAGAAAGAAAAAGTTTGCTGTTACAGCGCCCAATTTCTCAAGAATATACTGAATTCCCATCACCATTTCCTATTGAATCTGGTTCTCCAGTATGGCTTGTTGGTACGTATGGTCTTGAATTTGAATATTCAGGAGCTAAATCTTCAACACAGTTTACACTTGAAGATACAGGAAAGGTTGGATTACCATTCTGGATAAAGGATCTAGCAAAGATGTGGATAACAGATCGAATCTCTGGAAAGGAATTTTCTGTTGCTATTGAATACATGATAAATAGTGAAATTATTAAGATTCCTTACACTGAATCTGATGATGTATCTGCAACAACAATACCAGAATGGGTAAAAAATAATGCTGGATGGTGGATTGAGGGAAAAATTTCTGATACAGAATTTACAATGGCTTTACAATATCTTGTAAAAACAGGAATTATTACAGTTAATTTAACTAGCGTCTAATTAACAATCTTTCTTCTAGATGCCCTTGAAATCACATAAAGTATTATCATTATTACGAATGCAATCAAGACTGTAAAAGTAATGGAATAAACCCACGCGCTAAATCCAGTAGTAGTAGAACCAGTAGAAACGGGCGTTGATTCAGTTGTTTCGTCTAGCATACAAACACCATCCTCAAGATGTGTACCTTCTCCACATCCTTCCGCTAGTTCTTCTTCAGAAATTTCTATTTCTTCTCCGATAACTTCTTCTTCGATAACTTCAGGCGCTAAAATAAAAGTAAAAGTTGTAGATGCATTCTTATCTGAACCATGACTCACAGATACGGTGTAATCACCATCATACTTCCATAGAGGACCTTGAGCAGGGATATATGTGGAATAAGAACCATCACTGTTAAGTGGGATTTGAGAAATGGTGACGATATTACCGTTGGGAGCAATCAATTTTAATGTCATATCAAAATTTTTGAATGGATCCGACTCGTCATAATCAGAGACAGAACCTGATACGTTTATCATTCCACCTGTTGTATATGATGAAGAATCAGTTCCAATAGTTATTGTTCCGATGCCACCGCTTTCACCTGTATAATGATTACCTCCATGGCTAGCATAAGCAAAACCATAGCTTTGAGATAGTATGATAGCTGATAGTGCAAGAAGTAAAATTGCTTTCATTTTATAATACACCACGAAGAATCTGTATTATCTTCTCTGCTATAATATTTGCAGCTAATAGCTGAGCTTCTTTTGTCTGTGCACCAATGTGAGGTGTTGCGATAAAATTAGGAAGGGTGATAAGCTTATTTTCAGTGGCAGGTTCCACCTCAAAAACATCAAGTGCGGCACCAGCCAAACTTCCATCCTTTAGAGAGTTGTACAAAGCCTCCTCATCAATGACTCCTCCGCGTGAAGTATTGATAATGCGCGCAGTATTTTTCATCATCTTTAGTTTTTCTGCATTTATCATATGGCGTGTACTGTCAAGTAGTGGTACATGAAATGAGACATAATCAGCACTAGATAACAACGTGTCAAGGTCAGCCTTCATAAGACCTACCTCTTTTGAAAATTCATCATCGATTGGAACAACATCATATCCGATGATATTCATGTTTAAGGCTCTAGCAAGCCTTCCAAGTCTTTTACCAATGTTTCCCAGACCAACTATTCCAAGATACTTGCCTTTCAGTTCACTGCCCATAAGTTCTTTTTTTATCCAGTTTCCATTGCGTATCTCTCTGTCAGCTCGTGGAATTTCCCGTGCCATTGAAATCATCAAACCAATAACCAATTCAGCTACTGCAGTGATTGCACCCTCCACTGCATTGATTACTCTGATGTTCTTTTCCTTTGCAGCATCTTGATCAATGTTGTCAAGTCCAATACCTACTCTTGCAATTATTTTACATTTGTCTGCCTTTGCTATTAATTCCCTTGTCATTTTTGTCCTGCTTCGTACTACAACTACCTCAAAGTTTCCAATCTTCTCAGCAACTTGTTCAGGAGTAATTTCTGGCTCGTAAGTAACTTTAAGGCCATTCTTTTCTAGAACTTCCTTGAGAATTGGATTAACTTGATCACAGATTAATACTGACTGATTTAGACTCATGAATTCAGCCATTGGACACGGAATATAATCATTATGAGATACCTACTATGCTAGAATAAAAAAAAGAAAAAAAGATGATATGGTTAAGCT
>ENA-ORXI01003666-ORXI01003666.1-sediment-metagenome-genome-assembly--contig:-NODE-3666-length-10199-cov-2.628334_pt1 | contig 10199 bp, 6 predicted proteins | sample MGYA00237861_ERZ511468 | MGnify/ENA primary metagenome ERZ511468 (study PRJEB26299, sample SAMN06266213) | sediment metagenome | isolation source: Hudson Canyon methane seep mesocosm | place: USA:Hudson...
GTCCCCCGCCCTCAGGCCTCCAAACGGGCGCCGGGGTGGCTACGACAACCACCGAGCGGACCGATCGGGCCCCGAGTGAGGCTGGCTCTGGTCGTGACCACGTCATCGACGAGCAGGCTCCGGCGGGGACCCGACGTGCCCGGAGGACCGGACCCGACCCGGTAGCGACGTCTGGCCGGCGCCGGGGGCACGTAGCAGCAGTCGGCGGGATCGGACCCCGAGACCACGGGCAGTCGAGCGGGCAAGCATCTCGGCCTGGTCGAACCCGCGCTGGGCACGACGTTCGACGGTGGTCGGAACCCAGGTCACGACGTCGAAACCGGCTACCGGGTCAGAACCCACCGCCAGGCCTGCCAGGGCCGAGCCGAGCGCAACGACCGGCCCGCGCACGTTGCCGTACTTGAGGGCCCGGACCAGCCGGCCCGCATCGCCTGCGTAGGACCCCAGCGCCCACACCGGGTCCGCCCGGGAACCTCCGCCCACGCGATCGGCGGGAATATCGGCTACGCACCCGCTGCACGTCCCGCCCCGTCCGAGCGGGCACCTACCCCCGCAGGATCCACCCGCGTCCGCTTTCTGGAAGCCGTGCCGGAGGGTTCGCAGGATCGCGGGCCGGGTCATGGTTGCGACCCTAGGTACGGCCCGTGACAGGACTGACCGCAGCCAGGTAGGCCTGCGTCAGGCTTCGGGCCGGCCACAGGCAGGAGGCCCCTCAGGCAGGGCCCCCGGAAGTCACCGCCACGGCCGCCAGCCGGTCCAGGATCAGGTCCAGGTTCGCCGAAAGGTCGCCCTGGCCGTCGAGCACCAGGTCGGCGAACGTCCTGCACGGGGACACGAAGGCCTCGTGCATGGGCGCCACCGTGGCTGCGAACTGGGCACGCACGCTCTCCGGGGTCCGACCCCGCTCCTGCACGTCGCGTTCCAGCCGCCTGGCCAGGCGCACCTCGGGTGGTGCGTCCACGAAGACGGAGACGTCGAGGCATCCCCGGATCGCGGGGAAGGCCAGCACGAGGATTCCGTCGACCACCACAACCGGCCCCGGCTCCACCCGTCGGGTTCCGCCGGTCCGCGTGTGGGTCGAGAAGTCGTACACCGGCACCTCGGCCGGTCGGCCGGCCAGCAGGGTCGTCAGGTGGGCGACCAGCAGGTCGACGTCCAGGGAGTCCGGATGGTCGAAGTTGACCATGGCACGCTCGGCCGGACTGAGGTGGACCAGGTCGTGGTAGTACTCGTCGAACCAGAGCACCGAGGCACCAGAGCCGAGACGATCCACCAGGCCCCGTACGAGCGTGGTCTTGCCTGCTCCGCTACCCCCTACGACTCCGACCACCGTGCTCCGCACGGGGAGGGATCATAGGACCGGCATCGGTCGCCCGGGCGCGGAGGTCAGTACCGGTAGTGGTCGGGCTTGAAGGGACCGTCGACGGGCACGCCCAAGTAGTCGGCCTGCTCGGTGGAAAGCTCCGTCAGGCGCACGCCCAGGGCGTCCAGGTGAAGCCGGGCAACCTTCTCGTCCAGCGACTTGGGCAGCGTCAGGACGGCGATCCCGAGGTCCTCGGCGTGGAGGTGCAGCTCGATCTGGGCCAGGACCTGGTTCGAGAAGCTGGCCGACATCACGAAACTCGGGTGGCCGGTGGCGTTGCCCAGGTTCAGCAGGCGACCTTCGGAGAGCATGATGATGGAGTGCCCGTCGGGGAAGACGAACTCGTCCACCTGGGGCTTGATGTTGACCCGCTGGACGTCTGACATCCGCTGCAGGCCGGCCATGTCGATCTCGTTGTCGAAGTGGCCGATGTTGCCGACGATGGCCTGGTGCTTCATGCGACCCATGTGCTCGGCGGTGATGATGTCCCTACAACCGGTGGCCGTGACGAAGATGTCGGCCTCGTCGATGACCCGCTCCAGGGTGTTCACCTCGTAGCCCTGCATGACGGCCTGGAGGGCGCAGATGGGGTCCACCTCGGTGATGATCACCCGGGCTCCCTGGCCTCGCAGCGACTCGGCGCAGCCCTTGCCCACGTCGCCGAAGCCACAGACCACGGCCGTCTTCCCGCCGATCATCACGTCGGTGCCCCGGTTGATGCCGTCGATGAGCGAGTGCCGGACGCCGTAGAGGTTGTCGAACTTGGACTTGGTGACCGCATCGTTGACGTTGATGGCCGGGAACAGCAACTCGCCTGCCTCCAGCATCTGGTAGAGCCGGTGGACGCCGGTGGTCGTCTCCTCGGAGACGCCCCGGATGCCGGCGGCGATCCGGGTCCAGCGTCCGGGGTCGTCCTCCAGCGAGGCTCCAAGGGTTGCCAGCACCACCAGCCACTCCTCGGGGTCGTCGTCAGCCGGTTCGGGGACCACGCCGGCCGCCTCGTACTCGGCACCCTTGTGGACCAGCATGGTGGCGTCGCCACCGTCGTCCAGGATGAGGTTGGGGCCCCTACCACAGGGCCACTCCAGGATCTTCCGGGTGGCCCACCAGTAGTCCTCGAGGGTCTCGCCCTTCCATGCGAAGACGGGCACGCCGCGTAGGTCGTCCGGGGATCCGTCAGGGCCGCAGACGACGGCGGCGGCGGCGTGGTCCTGGGTGGAGAAGATGTTGCAGCTGGCCCAACGGACCTCGGCCCCGAGGATGGTCAGGGTCTCGACGAGCACCGCCGTCTGGACTGTCATGTGGAGCGAGCCGCTGATGCGGGCTCCAGCCAGCGGCTGTTCGTCGACGAACTCGGCCCGCAGGGCCATCAGGCCGGGCATCTCGTGCTCGGCCAGGCGGATCTCGTTGCGCCCGAACCCGTAGAGGGCGATGTCGGCGACACGGTGGTCGTCGGCGAGTGGCAGAGACCCCTGCTGGGCAGGGGAAGCAGGCGAACCTGGCGAACTGGTCATGACGACTCCTGTCGGCGACCCGTGCGGGCTGTGATTGACGGGTTGTGGATGGTGGGCCCCGGGTGCATGACACCGGGTACCGGGGCTGGGGTCGTCTGACGCCTTTCAGGCAGCCGCGGAGCACCGATGCTACCGGCCGGAGACGCCGGGCCTCAGGCCAGCCGCCAAGCCGACGTGCCGCAGTCTCCCCGGTCCTGATCGGGTGGGCCTTAGCTGATCAGGCCCACCATTCGAGACCGGGGGCCGGGTCGGGGTCGAAGCCCTCTCGGAGGGCGGTCGCTAGGCCGACCTGTTCTCCCAGCACGGCCAGCTCGCACACATCGGCCAGCGGGTCCGCTCCGGCGGCGACAGCCACCTCGATGGCAGCCACGAACTCGTCCAGGAGGTCCTCGTAGTGGTCGAGCTGCTCGGCATCGCCGGTCGCCTCGTACCCACCGCGCAGGAATGCGCCGGTGAAGACCTGCCGCATCACGTCACCGTGCTGGCCCCACGAGTGAACCTCGTCGTGGCGGAGGTCAGGTGTCGCATCCGACCAGCCGCCACCTTGCCGTGGTGGTTGGCCTGGAACTTCCAGTGGTCGGCGACGGCGGCACCAGGCCCCGGCTGTCACGCGGATGGCTCCCTGCCGTAGGACCGGTGTCGTACACGGTGGTCAGCCCCCCACCGAAACCCGGTGCGCGATGCCGTCCACCGAGATCCGGTACGCGCCGTCGGCCACCGGGACCAGGGCGGCCTCCCCCGGCGCCAGCACGAGGTCGTCTCCGACAACGGTCCTACCTGCGATGGCCACCACGAGTTCGGGACCCTGTCGCCGACCGGCTGGTGCGCCGGCCCCGGCGTGCGGATCGGTCCGGACCTGGAGGGTGTGCCGGCCCTCGATCCGCCACACCGCAAAGTCCTCCACGGGCACCTCGTAGCAGTGCACGCCTTCGACGGGCCGCTGCACGCCAGGAACCTTCCCGGTATCCAGCAGGTCTACGAGGGCACGTGTGTCCACGTGCTTGGAGGTGAACCCTCCCCTGACCACGTTGTCGCACGGTGTCATGACCTCGAGGGCCATCCCTCCCAGGTACGCATGCAGGACACCCGGTCCCACGAACATCGCCTCCCCCGGTTGCAGCACCAACCGTCGCAGCATCGGAACCAGCAGCAGGGCCGGATCGCGTGGGTACCGGTCAGCCAACCGGCAGACGACCTCAGCAGCCTGGACCACTGTCTCCGCCTCGACCGTCTCGCGCCCAGACCGGCCGGCGGTGGCCGGTTCACCACCCTCGAGCACCTTCCGAGCCGCCTCCACCAGTCGGTCGATGTCGCGCTCACGGTCGGTGCCACCGCCACCGGTCAGGGTTGAGCCCACCACATGGAGCCAGGCGTCCTGCCCCGGCTGGTCAAGCAGGGTCAGGAGGTGGGCCGGTACGCCGAGCGCCCGAGCCACCTCCAGCGCCTCGGGAACGGGCCTGAACCCGCAGAGGGCCTCGAACCGGGTGACGGCGCAGAGCAACTCGGGCTTGGGGCCAGGATCTGGGAACGAACGCTTCGGGTCGTCGGGACCGAGGCCGGCCTCCTCCTCGCGTCGGTATCCGTCAGCGGCGGCCCGGGCATCGGGGTGCACCTGCAGGGAGAGCGGTCGGTCGGCGGCCAGCAGCTTGACCAGGTACGGCAGGTCAGGCTGGGCCCGCTGGTCAGGGTGGCCGTCGGGCAGGTACTCCCCATCAGGTCCAGGCCCGGGGCCCGAATCGGCTGATTCGGCCCGACTGGTTCCGAACCAGAGCTCGGCTTCAGGCTTGCCAGATGGCTCGACGCCACGGAACTCGGCCAGGGCCGTGGACGAGCCCCAGTCGTAGTGCTGCAGTCGACCAGCCAGCCGGTCCACGATGCGATCGCCTCCGGGTCAGTCGCCGAAGGTGGGCCGGATCCCCTCGGATTCGGCCAGGGCCAGGAGGCGCCCGTGCTCCGCCTCGTCGACCGCCTCCGCCTCATCGACGAGCATCACGGGGATGCCGTCCACGACCGAATAGCGACGTCGGAGCCTCGGGTTGTAGAGGGCTGCCTCGCCCTCAAACCAGAGCAGGGCGCCCTTGTCCTCCGGGCAGGCGAGAATTTCCAGAAGTTTCGGATCGAGCGTCATGGACTGGAGGCTATTGGTCGATCAGGGCCTGCACCTCGGCCACACGGGCGACACAGGCTTCGTCGTCGGCCGCCTCGACGTTGAGTCGAAGCAGCGGCTCGGTGTTGGACGGCCGGAGGTTGAACCACCAGTCCCCGAAGTCGACGGTCAGGCCGTCCAACCGATCCTGGGGCTCGTCGGCGTAGTGCCCGGCCACGTGTTCGATCACCGCCGCCGGGTCAGCAACCGTCGAGTTCCTCTCGCCCGACGCCGCGTAGCGCTCGAACGGCGCCAGCAGGCCACTCAGGGGAAGGTCGGAATCCGAGAGCGCCTCCAGCACCACCAGGGCGGCTATCAGCCCGGAGTCGGCCCGGTAGTTGTCCCGGAAGTAGTAGTGGCCGGAGTGCTCCCCGGCGAACACCGCTCCCTCCTCGAGCATGGCCTGCTTGATTACCGAGTGGCCGACCCGGGTCCGCACGGCGCGGCCCCCGCACTCGGCGATCACCTCCGGGACGGCCCTGGAACAGATCAGGTTGTGGAGCACGGTCGCCCCCGGCTGGCGCCGCAGCACGCCGCTGGCCACCAGTGCCGTGGTGGTCGATCCCGAGACCGGGCGGGCCTGCTCGTCGACCAGGAAGACACGGTCGGCATCGCCGTCGAAGGCCAGGCCGATGTCGGCGCCGGTCTCGAGCACCCGGGCCTGCAGGTCGCGGAGGTTCTCCGGCTGGATCGGATCGGCCGGATGGTTGGGAAAGGTGCCGTCCAGTTCCGCAAACAGGTGGTCGAGGTGGAACGGGAGCCCGTCGAACACCGCCGGCACCACCAGCCCGCCCATGCCGTTGGCGGTGTCCACGACGACGCTCAGGGGACGTAGGGAGTCGAGGTCCACGAACGACCGGACGTGTTCCACGAAGGCCGGAAGGACCTCCAGCGATGTCGTAGACCCACCTCCGGTGGCGACTGCGCCGTCGAATCCGGCGAGGATCCGGGCCGCCATCCGATCCAGGCCCGTGTCGCCGCCGACCGGCCGGGCAGCCGACAGGCAGAGCTTCATGCCGTTGTAGCCGGCCGGGTTGTGGCTGGCGGTGAGCACCGCACCGGGCACGCCCATATGCCCGGAGGCGAAGTAGAGCATGTCGGTGGACGCCAGGCCGAGGTCCACCACGTCGAGTCCCTCGGACGTCACGCCGGCGGCGAAGGCCGCTCCGAGGAGGGTGCCGCTGGGGCGCATGTCCCTCCCGACCACCACCCGGGTCGTGTCGGGTTCCTCATCGCGCACCAGCAGGGCGAAGGCCCTACCGATGGCCTCGGCCAACGACCCGTCCAGATCCTCGGGCACCCGGCCGCGAATGTCGTACGCCTTGAAGACAGCGCCGACGTCGACAGGATCCACTTGGCCACGGCCTTCCATCATGGGGCCTGCGGCGGAAACAGTCGGGTGGGAACCGGCTGTCGACGGGTCCACGGCTGGAGTCGGGTAGTCGCCTCGGCGGGCCAGCTGGCGCACCCTCACCAGGTCCACCACCAGCCGCAGGCCGTCCCGCAGGGCCCGCACGGTGGTCCGCTCCGAGTTCTCGACCTCGACCGACACCTCCGCCAGAGTCAACCGCCAGCGCTCGGCGAGGTGGAACAGCTCCACGTCGAAGGCGAAGCCGTCCAGAGTCGAGGCATCGAACAGCCGATGGGCCACGTCGGCCCGAAATGCCTTCAGGCCACACTGGGTATCTCGGTACTGGCCCAGCAGCAGTGCGTGGGTCGCCAGGTTCACCAGCCGTCCACCCACCTCGCGGAGGCGCCCGGCCCGGACCAGGGTCCGGGTGTCGGTGTGGCGTCGGCTCCCGACCACCATGTCGTAGCCGGCCTCGACCTGGAGGACCAGGGCGGCGGCCTGGGCCGGCCCGTAGGCCAGGTCGGCGTCGGTGAAAACCACGGTTCGCCCGGTGGTCACGGCCACCCCGGCACGCACGGCAGCACCCTTGCCGGAGTTGCGCTCCAGGCGCACCACCCGGTCGGCCCCGGCGGCCTCAGCCCGTAGCGCCGTTTCGTCCGGGGAACCGTCGTCCACCACGACGACCTCCACGGGCTCCACCGCCCCGGGCCGGCCCAGCGCCTCGCCCAACTCCCGGCGGACGCGGGCCACGGCCACGGCGATGCGGTCGGCCTCCGAGTAGGCGGGCAGCACGACGCTGACCCGGAACGCACCGGGTGGGGGCTGTCGGTCGGAGGGACTGTCCTGTTCCCGACGGATCACCCGGAACAGGAAGGCCCGGTAGGCGATGCCGCGTACTCCGGCCGCAGCGGCCACGGCGACCGCTTTTGCGGCCAGGTCACGACCTGGACCGCCCGGCGTACCGATGACGGCCAGCACGGTCAGGTCGACCAGCCCGGCGACCACGACCACGGCCACGAAGACCCGTCGGATCCTTATCCAGCGGGCGAATGGGTCGTCCCGCAGGGTGACGAGGCGGTGGAGGCGACGCGCAACCAACGCCGCCACGGCCAGGGCGGCCACGTCTGCGGCCACCACAGGCCAACCCCACCCGAGGAGCAGGACGAGGAGGCCCACATCGACGACGGTGGCGATCAGGCCCACCACGGCGAAGCGTCGCAGACGATCCCTCACGGTGATGCGACCTCCGGTCCGGCGAGGTCCAGCTCGTCGGCGTCCGGCTCTTCCGAGCCTTCCGAGCCATCAGGGTCTTCCGGGTGAGCAGGCCCGGCGACGCGTCGCTGCACCCACCGGTCCAGGCGCAGGTCACCGTCGGGTCCGATGTCCGCCAGGTCGAACCACGGCGACGGCGACGGACCATCGGCCAGGCGACCGGACATGCGTCCAGGTCCGCGTTCCGAGCGTCTGGCCAGGACGACCAGGGCGACCAGTCCGAACAGGCTGAGCAGGATGGCGACGACGTCGACACCCGTCCGGCCGTAGGTGAGCGTCACCTCGTTCCCGGTGGGCACCACGACCATGAGGTTCGGCGTGGCGCGCCACGGTCCGTCGGCCCCCGATGCCTCCCAGTTGGGGAAGAAGGAGGCCCGCACCATCACCGGCACGCCGATGCGGTCGACGTGGAACGAGATCGAGTCGACACCGGTCGTGATGCCGGTGACGCTCACCGGCGGCAGCGGCCGGCGCTCCGGCAGCTCGCCCGAGGCGACCCGCTGCCACCCGTCAGGGCCGCCGATGGTCCGCGGCACGGCGGACGAGCCCTGCTGGAACACCTCGACGGCCGGCTCCAGCCAGCCTGCGTGGTCGACGTCCACGAAGGCGGCCGGTTCCACCTCCATCGGGACGACCATCTCAGCGCCGGCGACGGCGAATATGGTCCACGGGCCGCTGGTCGCCAACTCCGTCAGGTCAGCGTGCTCTCGCCCGAGGTTCACCGCGCGTTCCGAGAAGGCCGCGTAGTAGGGAACGCCGAACTGCCGGAGGTGGTCGATCCCGGCATCCAGGTCGAAGTCCCGGTACGGCAATCCGCGCTGGGCGCGTGACGGCGAGATGGATAGCTCCGACTGCATCAGGAAGTGGTACGGAGTCGTCGTGGACGCCTCGAAGTAGAGGCCCTCCATGGAGCCGATGCAGCCGTCCGTCCAGTGCGGCAGGAGCATCAGGGCCATCGGGGTGCCGTACCGCACCAGGTCGCTGTTGTACTCCCAGAGCAGTCGCCCACAGCCGCGCTCCCCGGCGATCTCGCGCATCGTGGCGGTCAGCGCCCGCTGCTCCTCCCAGCCGCCGCCGGTGTCGTCGCCGACACGGTTCTCGTAGCCCTCGAAGTTCCAGCGGACCCAGGACCTGCCGATGTTGAGTTCCTCGGTCTGGAAGCCCAGCCACGAATAGGTGTTGCCCGACATGGAACCGGTCGGAAGGACCCTCAGGGGCATGCCCAGGTAGATGATCAGGGCCATGAAGGCCAGCACCGCCCCACCACCGGTGACCAGGCGCCCGGACAGGCCCCTCGCCGAGCGCCTGATGCCGTCGACGAGGCGACCCGCCAGTCGCAGCACGTCTGCCACGCCGATGGCGGCCAGCAGGTAGATGCTGAGGTAGTAGGCGGGGAGGATCCGGCCGTTGTAGAGGCGCCCCTCCGGGAGGTGGACGAAGGCCAGGCCTAGGAGGACCGCCGAACCGGCCAGCACGAATCCGAGTCGGCGACGGAACGCGATCGACACCACCAGTCCGACGATGGCGACGAGGATCGCCACCTGGAGCGGCGGATCATTGGTCAGGAAGTCGGCGGCCAGCTGGTCGCGGTCCAGCAGGTAGGACCGGAACCGCGTGAGCTTGTGCCAGGACATGTCGTTCAGGTGGTCCCGCTGCCACCAGAAGGGCAGGACCCAGAAGGCCGAGCAGAGGCCGGCCACCAGCCCCGTGGTGAGCATCCAGCGCAACGCCTCACGGCCCGGTCGCAGGGCCAGGGCAACCGCCGATGCCACCAGCGCGTAGAACGCCACGAGCAGATGGCACAACCCGGTGAGGGCCAGCATCGCTGCGGCAGCCGCCCGACCCTGGCCCGTCTCGAGGCCCCGGACCATGAGGCCGATGTAGACGAGGCAGCACGCCACGGCCAGCGTGAAGGCAAACTCGCCGGCCATGGTCGACATCAGGTTGCCGCCCATGATGTTGAACGACCGGTCGAACACGAACGGCAGGGTGGCCACCGCGGTCAGTGCAGGGCCGGGGAATGGCAGGCCGGAGAGGCGCCCCGTCAACCATCCGGCCACCGGCATGACCACCAGGCCACCGATCGTCACCCACTTGAGCGCCATGCCGTAGTGGACCGGAACCACCAGCACGGTGGCCGCACCCAGCAGGACCAAACGGGCGATCCAGCCGGTGGACCGGTTGCGCAGCAGGCGTGCCGCGACCAGGCCGATGGCAGGAAGCACGACCACCAGAAGCGGCGAGGCCAGGCCGACGTCCACCGCCACGACCAGCAGCATCGGGACCACCATGTAGAAGTGGTAGGCGGGGAACCCGGCATACCAGTCGGGCGTCCACCCGGTGAGGCGGAACCTTGGCAGCAGTTCGTCGCGAATGAAGGCAGGTCCCCAGACGTGGGCACCCAGGTCGCCGCCGGTCGGGGTGGACCTGGTGAAGAGCAGGCCGTCCGGGTTGACGACCCACAGGACGAACAGGACGCTGCCCCCCACCAGGAACCAGTTCACCCACGTGGTGAGGGGGATGCGTCTCACAGCGGCGGCCAGCGGGCTGGCC
>ENA-ORXI01003668-ORXI01003668.1-sediment-metagenome-genome-assembly--contig:-NODE-3668-length-10193-cov-5.144820_pt1 | contig 10193 bp, 11 predicted proteins | sample MGYA00237861_ERZ511468 | MGnify/ENA primary metagenome ERZ511468 (study PRJEB26299, sample SAMN06266213) | sediment metagenome | isolation source: Hudson Canyon methane seep mesocosm | place...
ATAAAACCAATACCAGTTGACTTATTATCATCAGTTTTACAGGTATGAATATCGTCAACAGTCAGGTAGTTACGCTGTTCATAAGCAGCAAGGCCAAAAGATAATTCAAGAATTTTTCTAACATTCCGTGGGTGATAAGTACACAATTCAATCAATACATCATCCTTTATTTGTTTTTCAAAAAAATCCCCTGCTTTATTCTGATCGATAAACCGTTGATATTGATTTTTTACTATTTCTCTCATTTGTTCGATTGATGGTACATCAATATGAAATACTGTAAATCTGTCAACAATTGGTCGTTCAATTGCTTCTAAACTATTCGCTGTTGCTATCCAAATGATATGAGATGCATCAAATTTTACTTCTGGAACCGAAAGATCTTTAAATTGCCGTGCTTGTCGCGGCTCTAATAAAGCGTGTAAGGCAGCAAGTGGTTTATAAACATCATCATTACGTGCTTTATCTATTTCATCTAACATCACAATTGGGTTTGCAACATCGCCCAATACTAGCGTATTAAACAAAAGGCCAGGTTTAGTATTCCCCCAAAAGTTTTCTGATCCTGCTAATGCTGATCCAGACTGCGCGCCTGCAATATCAATAATTTCTAACGTGGTATTCAAATCATGAGACACAGTTAACATAAATTCTGTTTTACCGATACCAGGGTCACCTACTAGTAAAAAAGGTGGCAAACTAAGTTCCTTATCTCCCGTTGCTGACAGGGCTATTTGATTACGAATAAAAAGAACCACTTCACTGAAATTAGGGAATTTTTTCTCAAGGTTTTTACAATAATTACGCCAATTTTCGGGGATAAGAGCCAACCTTTTTTTATTCGAGTTTTCCCTCATTCTTTTTACTAAACTTTTAACTCTATAAACATGCTCTCTTGTTGCACCCTTATAATCTGCCTCGAGTTTATCCACTGCATCCATACTGTATATAGTAATATAAGGGACACCTGACATCTCATCCTCATCCTTGGATTCATACTCTTTTACCTCATCTTGTGATTCAGAATCATCTGAAGGTGAGTCATTGTCAGTAATAGCTGTATCGTCTATTTCCTCCTCAGCATCTTAGTAATTTTCACTATCTTTCTCATCAAATGCACCATATTCTTTAGTCATGCATGACACACAAAAATGCATAAATTGTGAATGAGACTCACTGCTACTAAATTTTTCTAAAAACATTTCAACTTGCTGCTCATCAATTTCACGGAAATGTTTCAATCTACATCCGCATTTAAAGCATAACTGTTTGGAATTTTGTTTTGCCTTGCTTATTGCAAAAGCTAATGCAGCACTATTTGCTGCATTCCTAACATCGGGCTCTATAAAAACGTAAAGTTCACGCATGAACATTTCATCTGAGTATGGCTCTTCGACAATTCTTAAAAACTTAATGTCAGGGGCTTTACCTAAAATTTCTTCAATATCGTTGAAAAGTTCACCGAGAACATACGTCAAACCACTAGATACATTTATTCTCCAATTTTTGATCCACGGAAAATAATCTAATAATGAATCATACAAGTGAACATTATCAACGGGTTTATCGGTGACTACTGCCTGTAATTTCATAATACCCTCTAACTAAAACACACTAAATTAAGTCATAAGGGCATAAAACAATATGCCCTGACATTCCAAATCAAACCATCTATTCTTTAAACTGGAAATGGGTGATCCGATGGCAAGGAGGCGATTACATTCGGTGGCAATAAATTCATCAATTCTGGTTGACAAGATTTCGGTAAATTTCTCAATATAATTGATAACGATAGTGCATTCAGGTCTCTATCAGTAAACGTACTTTTTACTAAGTTAAGGCCCCAACACACGATCCGACAATTCGATGGAATATAACCAATGTTGTTGTCAATACGATCTATTGATGGACTATAAAACCCTCGTTTTCCTTGTGCATCTTTTTGATACAACTTGGATTTAATTGCCAATCCCGTGACTTCACATTTACCTGCATTTAGTCTCTTTTCAAACCAATGCTCATCTAAATCAAAAATTAAATCTCTTTTTTTAGCAGAACTTTTAGTTGCTGCAAGAAATCGCTTTGCAGGATTCTGTTGGTAATACTCAGCTACTCTTTCTCGCATTTCACCTTTATCTCTTACAAATTTTTGATGATATGCATGAGCACATTTTTTTGAACAATATTTTCTATATTTTTTTACTCTTTCATACGTAAATGTAACACCACAAAACTCACAATCTTTAATTTCAGTAGACATTAAAACACCTTTTAATAAGTTAAATTATCATTTAGAATGTAATTTTTACACTCAGGATTAAACTTTAACAATAAAATTTAACTTTGTAAAGCATTTTTGTTATCCTAGATGTAATTTTTTTATCTTATAAGGTCAATCTGTGTGATTAAATGTAAGCTATCTGTTTTGATGGGCGAAAGGAAATTAAAAATTTCAGATGTTGAACGAGCGACGGGGTTACATAGAAATAGCATTACTCTTCTCTATAAAGAGACTGCAAACCGAGTAGAACTCGAAACGATTGAGAAGTTATGTATTTTTTTTAACTGCGAAGTAAGTGATCTCTTTGAATATATTCCTGAAGAATAAAAAGAGTTATAGACAAATTTTCTTCCTTTGGTTACACCTGTTATAAAGTTTGCTATTAGCTCTTTGGAACAATATTTTCAGTTTTTCTTTCATCCATTGCTTTTAATAACGCGCTAATCCGATCTTCTGTTAACCCTTTAACAGATTCTGTTGAATTAATATTACTGATTTTGAACGCCCCCGAACTATGTTTACTAGAGGAACTATAATAAGCTTGCGTTTCATCTGTACTATGCCCAAGACATTTTGCAATATCTTCTCGTTTTACGTTGGCAGCATGTAAATCCCCAGAAAATGCGTGCCTAAAACAATACGGTGATGCTTGGTCTTTTTTTAGGTTTAATGCCGCTTCACTCAAGCGCCCTACTTCAGTTGATGCTGCTTTGTAGTTCATATCTTGGATTTCAAGCAATCCATCGTTGAACCATAGTTGTGAAACTAAATATTTAAACGCTAAACTATCATTTTTTATTGTAAATTGACGAAGTTCAGTTTTTTCATTTTTGCGCTTAGTACTGATACAACCACTAAGCCAGAGTTCTTATTAGTAAGCAAAATTAAAAAGACCTTTTCGAGCCAGTCATTTTAAAATTTATCACTAATTAATACCACCAAGACTCAGTCGCTCAGCACTATTCCAGCACTATTCCAGCACTATTCCAGCACTATTCCAGCACTATTCCACATGAGTAAAACTGTAATGTTTTTATCATTTACGGGTGTAACGTTACAGTTTTTGCCAAGCTAATGTTAAGCATTTGAATAACAATACGGTAACATTTGTCTATCAAAAATAAAGAGTTGAATCTGAAAAATGTAAATATATTACACATTACATGTGTAACGTTACACTTTTTGGCGTTATGCTAAACAATTGTTAAGCATTTGTTCAGCAAAAATGAACTTTATTTATTATATAATTTTTATTAAAGCATACATAAAATGTTTTATCCCCGTTGCTTTCTTCTCGCATAACCTCGGTATTCGAGTGATCTTTAAGTAAATGTGATTGTTCTTGCTTGCTCATAGGATATTCGGACTATTATTATTTTATCTTCTGAACAAAGACGATTGCATTTTGTCCCTGACACCACTAATCGGCCTATGTGCATATTCAGCTCATCAATACCAGTAAACTCTCTGGCGAAAAAGAGGTTATCCCGTATATTAGAAATAGAACCTTCTAACCATCCTATTTCATTGCTACGCTAGACGGCTAAAGGTCCGAGATTAAATTGATCCCAACCAAGTTAGTTAGCATCTCTTTATTTTTATCTAACACGCCTTTAAGTGATTTTAATGCGCCAGAATATGGGTATACATTGAGCACTTTCTGTTTCATTTCCATATCATTTTGAGCATAAACATCTGTTATCTCAAGATGAACCTGAGCGAGACCAAGACTTCTTATGATAATTTCCATCCCCCGAAAATGCATTTAAATTAATGGCTATGAACAATACTCAGGTTGGAGTTCTAAAACACCACTTAATTACTCCACCTGAGTTTCGTTCATAGTCATTTTTAAATTTGACGGTTTGTGAACAAGAGAGATATTTACGATGGTAATAATGATTGTTCATGATCAAAAGAATACTTACCATTTTGTTATTCTTTGATTTATAGGCGCAGAGCAGCTTATTTTATTTTTTTGTAAAAAGTCTACTTCTGAATCAGCTCACTGTTATTTATCTTGTCATTATGAGCAGGGGTTCAAAAAAGAAAAACAACTGAATTAACTGCATTAACAAATTCCCAGAAAGCGCCTTTTTTCCAACAAAAACAAAAAAATAATTAATTTAAAATATTTTTTCCATTGAAACGCTCGTAGCCTGCAATAACCAACTTAAATTATCTTTAATTTCTTACTAGGAAAATATTAAAAATTCTTTAAATGCCCTTCAAAACTTATCATTTACTTTCCAAAAAATACATTTTAAATGATATTCACATTCTATTTTTTTGCATGTATGATGATTTAGAACTTCAGCAATAACACTGATTTACAGGATAAACAGATGTAAAAAAAGTTATATATAAAGAAAAAAAAGATCTTTCAACCTGGATATATTCCTTAAAGGAATTTTCCTTATTTTTAACCGTTTTCTGTCAATAAATAAAACAATTTTGATTGAAAGCAAATTTTAACCCTTACACGAGAATTTTAAAATGTCTCCAAAATATAATCATATACAAGTAGAACTATCTGGATTTGACGGAAATGCTTTTGCGATACTTGCAAAAGTTAGCATGGCTCTTCAGGAAAATAATATTCCTGAAAAAGTTCGTAAAAAATTTTTTGAACAGGCCATTTCAGGTGATTACAATCACTTACTTAGGACCTGTATGTCTTATGTTGAAGTTATTTAGCAGCATAGAGAATATCTCATTAAAACGATCAACTGGCTTACAAAACATAAACCAGCTGATTTTTAATCATAACCGCACTTCGTATTGTGATACGTAAGAAAAGTGCATTTTAACCAACCAAGTGGCTAAAAATTTAGTAAATAAGTCATGCATCAACATGACTAAGTTAGATTTTATTACCAAACTTTATATGAGTAAAGTTTTTTCTCATTATTAGTAATAATCTCTCATCTATAATTTACTGCTTTTAGCCATGATTTTTAAAAGAATTAACTATGAAAATAAGAAAATCATTAGCTCAAAGAATCATCATTAGACCAAGTGAACTTCAAGCCCTATACGGTATAAGTCGAAGTACCGCTTATAGATTAATGAATTTAGGTCAGTTTCCACCATTAATGCACTTATCTCCTCGCTGCCGAGGTTGGTATAAAAGTATTTTAGATGACCACTTTAATTCAATCTCATCAACGGGGTACATTCCTATGGCAGCAACGGCTTAATATAACAGCTAAAATTCTGGTTGATTTTGAATATTGTCACAATTAGCCAGAATTTTAATCTATTTGTTCATATGCTTTTATAACGTGTTCTGAAATAAATTGGGCAAATATTTCTATGTTATTTTCAACACTGGCTATTTCTAACGACTTCATATAATGGTCTCGTTGCTCGACAGGAATAACAGTCCACGGATAATGCCCTTCAGCAAGCATCACATTCATAGTAAACCGAGCAGTTCGCCCATTCCCATCCATAAATGGATGAATGTACCCCATAAAAAAATGACCAAGTGTCGCTTTAACAAAAGCATCTCCTTCTTCATTCATACATTCTTTAAGAGCTTCCATACCATCCAGTAAATGATCAAAATGCGGTGGTACGTGCAATGATCCTCTTAAAAACACCATGTGCCTGCGATAACCGATTAAATCTATTGGTTTTAGAATGTTAGCCGTTATTGAAGGAGAAAATAATTGCTGAAACCAGTTTTGGTGCTGATCAATAAATATGTCTGAAGCTTTCTTTTCCCCTGAAAAAACTTGTCCTGCATTTTCCTTTACAAGGTTAAAGGCCTGTAAATAACCTTTAGCAGCTAATGCTTCAATATGATTTTTATCTTCTGGGAAGTCTGGATTCCATTGATTATTTGCAATTTTTTGTATTAGCTCTGGCGTTACTCGATACTGTTCAATTGATAGACTGTGATAAGCATCATCAATTTTTAACGCTTCAACTGTTGCCAAATAGGCTTCCTTATCAATATTCAGTGGTTCTATTTGTGGTTTACATGCTAAAACAGGACCACGAAATGATTTCCACAGTGATTTGATACGTGCATATAAGGGATTATGTGAGGGTGATTGAAAGTAATTAATCTCGGATTCATTAAAACATTCATTTGCAATGTTAATCTTATAAGGCGTTCCTTCCAATAATTTGATGATATTTTCAGCAAATGTATTCTGTCCAACTTGTTGATAAGCACCTATCATCCTCCCGACACCTTGCGCATTTTGTTCGGCAAGAAGCGCAATATCTGCTGGATTTTTAATTTTACTCATTACAATTTGAATATCTCTAGAAAGAGATTGAAAATGTCGAGGTCCCAAACTAACTAGACAAGCGGGTGCATTTAGACATTGCATGTTTTTAATAACATCTCGCTGAGATAAATCACTAATTTTTTTTGATGGGTAAATGACTAGTGAATAATCGTCATACAAATCGACTTTTTGCGTAACACTAAATGTTGTTGCTATATTGATCTGCTTAGGAATGACATTATTTTCAGCATGTAACAACAAGGAATGTTCAGCACTTAAACAATAGTCATGGCCAAAGCGCTCTTCTAGATAACGGGAAACATACTCCCAATAATTCACAAAAAAAGGTGTCGTGTCTCCTTCAGAAGCAGAAGGATCTGAAACAAAATACCAACCTTTAATGATCTCTCTTAAAAAACCATGTTTTAAAAGTATCTCTCTTTCAGATTGCTTTAATTGTTTACCTTTGACCACGCCAAAGTCAGACCCCAATACCTGATGTAATGCATCAAGTGCATTGGAAAGCTTTTGATTTTCAGGTATTCGTGTTCTACCCATATATTCCCACCTTGTTTTAACAAAATAAATAACTTTGTTTTATTAAAATTAATTACCTTGTTTTGGGAAATTCTATTATGAATCTCACCTTAAAACAATCTTTCATTTTTCAAAAAATTTATCACAAGAAAATAGTTTCTATATCACTATAACAATTTGATGAGTACATACTTATCTTTCGGCAAGAGAGTGTCTATATATTTCTCAATTCTTGAATTGGAAGCTCAGTAAAAAAGTTTAAGTCTGATACCAAGCTCATCGTATGCGGGGGAAAATAAAACTATCTTTAACAACGAATACTGGGATAACAAAAATTGCTTATCTTGCTATCCAATAATATGTGAGCTTACGAGAGCATAGCTCAACTTAACCGAAATAATGTTGTTTAAAATTCAAAGCTTCCACAATACATATCTAGAACTGCATGTAATGTAGCCAAAAAACACGTCCAGCCCCCTGTTCACTTGCGTACTCAGTAATTCACGTTAACAAGGACCTAGCTACAAAACCAACAAAACCAGCGATGGAAGTTTGTTGAATGGTTTATTCAAATAATAATTTTCTGATTACTTTATTATCTGAATTTGAAAATATTACATAAATAATAAACAGAACAGATGTAAATCTTAAACTTACAATAAATTCTCTTATAACATGCTCCAAGCTTACAACTCCTCCAGCATAGGTATAAACAAGGATAGTAAATAGAGATAAAGATATGAGGATAACTCTTTCATAAAACCAAAACTTATTAGATTCTGGATCTATAAAAATTCTAAATAAACAGTATATACCTGGTAGTACTATGTATGCTACTAGTCCATCTGATAAATGGAAAGGTTGAGCAGGTTTAACTGTCATGCTTATTAAAAATATAATAAATAAAAAAAACACCTGCGTAGCTACAACAATATTTTTCAAATTTCCTCCAAAATAATTCTTACTAAATAGCAATAATTCTAAAAAACTCAACCTATCTATACCGACCAATCTTCAAAGTCACATTGAGAATATTTCAGGCAAAAAAAAGGCCGTAGATTTCTCTACAGCCTCTTCATATTTGGCTCCCCCGGACGGGCTCGAACCGCCGACCTAGTGATTAACAGTCACCCAATGCACAGTCCCACAACGTCCCAGCAACCACTAATTTGTTATTATAAACAATAGCTTAAATGATTTAGTGTCTCATAGTGCTTTTCCTAGTTTTAGCTAATTTTAGCCTATAAGTCACATATAAAGTCACATTAAACGTCACATTGAAATAGAGTGTGATATGCTATCACCAAGTCGCTTGGAATACAAAAATATTAGTGTTATTTGTGTCACCAAGTCGCTAAAAAACACTAAAATCACTCTGGAGAAAAAAAATGAAAGCCATTGTTTTTTACGATACAGTAATTAAAAAAATCAAACCCGCCTCCAACACATTTCGTGTTAGCGAATTAACAAAAGAGCATCTTCTAAAAGGGTTTTGCCTACAAGTTTTACCCTCTGGCCAAAAATCATACGTCTTAGCATTCACTAGCCCCGAAACAGGGAAAAGAAAATTTTTACCCCTTGGAAATGTACCTGCTATTGTTAACGAAATTGAAATAACTGGCATCTCTCTTAGCAATGCAAGAAAAGCTGCTAGAGCAGCCCGAGGAATAATTAATGACGGAATATGCCCTATCGAACAACAAAAAAGAGAAGCACAAAAACTGATAGACCAAGAAAATGAAATAACTAAACAAGGATCAGTCTCTCAATTATTCGATTTTTATATTAAAGATTTAGAAAAAGATAAAAAAGTCTCAGCGAAACAGGTTCAATCCATTTTCGACAGAGATATAGAACCTGAAATAGGAAACTTAAAAGCTAATATTATAACCAGTGACCATATAGCTGATATTATCGCGATAATTAGTGATCGAGGAGCTCCCACCCTTGCCAACAGAACACGGTCATACCTAAGGTCTGCATTTAAATTTGGAAAAACATGCAAAAACAGCCCTCGATGGAGACGTAACAAAGACCTTCCCGAATTCAATATAGGAATAAACCCCGTCTTAGAGACAGAAAAAGCCGAAAATGGAGACAACGTAGGAAATAGAAACTTATCAGAAACGGAGGTCAACACATTGTGGAACACTATCGGTGTTGAAGCAATGAGCGTAGACCTGTCCTTAGCTTTAAAATTTATCATTTCAACAGGACAGAGAGTTGAAGAAGTTCTTGAAGCCCCATGGGCTGAGTTCGACCTTGAAAAAAGTCTATGGATTATCCCCTCAATACGTAGAAAGAATCATGATCGAAACAAAAGCAAAGAACCTCATATAGTTCCACTAACTAAATTTCACTTACAACTATTAGATGAAATTCAACTTTTTTCAGGAACCAGCTCTTTTTTATTCCCCCAAGACGATGGAAAAAAACCCAAAACATCGGGCGCTCTTCGTCAGGCAGTCAGCAGGTTTAATACCCCTCAAGGAAAAAGCAAACGAAAACCTTTTACCAAGTTTTCACCGCGCGATTTAAGAAGAACATGGAAGACATTAGCTGGTAGCATAGGCCTATCCATTGAAATTAGAAATAGAATTCAGGGCCATGCTTTTTCAGACATTGGTTCAAAAAGTTACGATAGATACACCTACTTAGATGAAAAAAAGAAAGGAATGCAAATCTGGACTGACTGGCTTAGTGCTACAGTAGAACCCAAAGATAAATAAACAGATGAAATGTAGCATATATAAAAAACTCGGCCGCAAGCGGACCGAGTTTAACGGCATTAGCCTGACTCGGGGGCAAGCCCCCAAGACTCCTTTCTTTAAAAGAAAGCCCTTGAAAATCGAATCATGCTTCACGATTCGACGCCCATTTCTCTGATATACCACCTGAATTGGCGACAAATAGCATTCATACTACCCTAAAAATTATAAAACCAATGAATATCTATCAAGAAAGTTGCTTGTTAAATAATAGACTGGATACAGCAGCATAGATTATGGGAATAAGATTTTTGAAATAGTTGTCTTGACTATTTGGGTAGCTATACTCCATGAACGTCTTCAGTTGTTTGTATAAAGTGGCGACCGCTATCAACGGGACTAATACAGCGTAATAGTCCGAGA
>ENA-ORXI01003669-ORXI01003669.1-sediment-metagenome-genome-assembly--contig:-NODE-3669-length-10193-cov-2.946916_pt1 | contig 10193 bp, 4 predicted proteins | sample MGYA00237861_ERZ511468 | MGnify/ENA primary metagenome ERZ511468 (study PRJEB26299, sample SAMN06266213) | sediment metagenome | isolation source: Hudson Canyon methane seep mesocosm | place: USA:Hudson...
CGACAATATGCTAGTTCAAACACATTTTCCTAGACAACTCTCAAGAGTACGGTACGACCAGTACCTTGCTTCGGGGTGGTTTAGAGGAGCAGTAATGCTTTATAAAATGGACTTGCTTTGTATTGATAATGATGATTTTGATTTACTGGTGACTTCTGATAAGTTTGATGTATCAATAGAAAGTTCAGATGCTAGCGGTATTACGATAAAAGTAACGAATAATGGTGATAAGACACTTAACCTAAATGGTGATGTTTTCAAGGTTGAATTTGTTGCAAAAGAAGACTCTGTTGCAGAAGGGGTGGAAGATGTTAAATTGGAACTTCAGAATGCAACTATAGGTTCGATTAAAATTGAAAAGGACGATATTGGTTTCACTATTGAAAACAAAGAAAATCTTCCTCCTGAAACTTCAGATCATGAAGCTACAGGAAAAGAAGATGCAGCATCAATGGCTGCATTTATTAGAACTTGGATAACAGATAATGGGCGTTGGAATTCACCTCGATTTTTGCTAGGTGAAAGTTATGGCACAACCCGTGCTGCTGCTGTGGCTAAAATTTTAGAAAATGATTTGTCTATTAGCTTAAACGGTATCGTCTTTATCTCACAAGCATTAGACTATCAAGGGTCAAGTCCCTATATTCGAGATAATATAATTTCACATATTACGTATTTACCAACCATGGCTGCGGCGGCGGCTTACCATGGAAAGATCAGTCCAAAACCTGAAGATTTAGCTGTTTTTCTTAATGAAGCACGGGCATTTTCAACAGATGAATTAATGCCGGCATTATTCAAAGGTAATACCATTAGCAAACGAACCAAAAGTCATATCCGTGATAGATTGGCATATTTTACCGGACTTACACCATCGTATATAGATAAAGCCGAATTGCGTATTCGAGGTTTTCATTTTGCAAAAGAGCTTTTAAGGGATGACGGATTATCTATTGGATTATTAGATGCACGTTACACTGTGGATGAAGTTGACGATTTAAAAGCACAACCCGGTTATGATGCAAGTAGCTCTATTTCATCAGCATTTAATTCTGCACTCATGACTTATATTCGCAGTGACTTAGGCGTGGATTGGCATCGAACGTATTTAGCTCCAGCAGATGATGAATTATCAGCGCAGTGGAGCTGGCGTACGGAACCAAAAAATAAAGCTTGGGAACCAACTTACGTTAATACAGCCCATGATTTATCAAAGGCCTTGCGTATTAATCCTTCGTTAAAAGTGTTTGTTGCTTCTGGCTTTTATGATTTAGTGACTCCGTTTTTTGATGCAGAATATACACTAAATAGGCATGGAATTAAGTCTGAACAAATTCAATACAAGTATTATCACGGTGGTCATATGATGTATGTGAATGAACCAACGAGAATTGACTTGTTAAATGACACCCGAATATTTATTCAACAACAAATAAAATAAGCCTACAAATAACGCTTGTTAAAGTAGTATTTACTATAAAAACAGTGCATTGAGTTAATTAAAATCCACCAGGGCAGCATTAATAAGGTTCTGGTGGCTTTTAAGATGGTTACCTGTCAGATGGTTGGGTATATAATTAATGACTAAATTTCAGTAGTTACTCAATGTTAATAAGAGATTCAATGTACCCCTTAAACTATATAGAGCCAGTTTTTCGCCCACCAAGTGAGTGGAAAAGCCTAATTTTACAAGTGACCAATGGTTGTTCATGGAATCGTTGTACTTTTTGTGACATGTACACAGCCGATAACAAAAAGTTTAAACCTAAGAAAATTGACTTGATTGAACAAGAAATTAAACTTGTTGCTCAATCAGGTCAATCAACCTCAAGGGTATTTCTTGCAGATGGCGACGCAATGATGTTGCCTTTTAAGCGCCTTAAAGAAATATTGTTATTAATTAAAGAGTATTTACCTAGCGTAAATCGTGTATCTAGTTATTGTTTACCAAGAAATTTATCGAATAAAACCGTTGAACAATTATCAGAGCTGAATGAGCTAGGTTTAAAGCTAATGTATGTTGGTTGCGAAAGTGGTGATGACAAGGTACTAGAGTTGATTGAAAAAGGTGAAACATACAGCAGTTCCTTAATTGCACTAAATAATATTAAACAATCAGGTATGAAAAGCTCAGTAATGATATTAAATGGTTTAGGAGGTCCTGAGTTTTCAAAACAACATGCCATTAACTCGGCAAGCCTCATGAATGAAGCTCAGCCAGACTACTTGTCGACATTAGTGGTAAGCTTTCCTTTAGGTGAAGAACGATTTGCCGCCAAATTTACTGACGCTAATTGTCAGCCTTTTCGTCAACTTACTCAAACTGAGTTATTTACCGAAATGGAACTGTTGCTAACTAATTTAGAATTGACGAAAACAATTTTCCGCTCAGACCATGCATCTAATTATCTAGTATTAAAAGGTATTTTAGGGAAAGATAAAGATAATTTACTTAGTCAGGTAAGGGGTGCATTACATCAACCAAAATCAGCAGGTTTACGCCAAGAATGGCAACGCGGTTTGTAAATTTAACTCATTTTGTTTGTTCTAAGCTCGCTACTGTAGTTCTAAGTTGAGCTATTCATTCTTTCAATTGGTATTAATCAATATCAAAGGAGTAATAAATATCTGTAGACTGTTCAATACCGCTGACTACTTCTAACCAAAAACGGTTAAACATGTACATTCTTACGGTGAGTTCGTTAACTGGCTCATAAATACCAATACCATATTTTAAATAAACACGATTTCCTAAGTAACCACTAACAGTTGCTTGGGTTTGCTCGCCTTCTCCTTCGGTATCAATAGCAATATTACTAATGAGCGGTATCTTTTCAATTTGGTCAAATAAACCCATACTATTTGTTACGCCAAATCCAACTAAAAAACTTGCTGCCGCAGTACTATTTTCGGCGCCAGAATCCAAGCTTCGTCCTCTCACCAAATATGATAACATTTCAGGCATCTCCATTGTTGGTGATGAGAAAAGTTGCATATCTAACGCATCGACTAACCCCGTGATTTGAATACCAACATCAATGTCCTCAGCTTTAATATGCCTACTTGCTCGTAAATTAAAATAGGGATTATCGATAGGCCCGTTGAAGTTAAGCTCTCCTTTTTCTATTTTCAGTTTCTGGCCATATGCTTGAAAAGTACCTTTATTTGATTGAATTTTACCGAATAAATGAAGGGGTTGCTTTTCTTGCTGTTTAATTTGCAATTGCCCAAACAAGTGGCTCTCTAACCCCTGTCCAGAAATGCTGAATGCCTTATTAATATTGACGCTAACATTGGTCTTTATATCAAAGCCTGTTGATTGTTTTACTACTGCCTGACCCTGTTGATCGATAATAATGACATCATCACTGAGTGGAACACTATCTTCAGGAAGTTTCTCAATATTATAACTACCGTCTAGCACATCAATGTTTCCACTAATGGTTAATGCTTTTTCTTTTAACGAAAAGTTTATATTCGGTGCAACACTCATCACCAATTGCGGAGGGAAAACTAATGGTAAGGCATCGGCAGTTAACTTTGCATTCAAGGTAAAACCTTTTTGCCATGACATTGCCCCTGTTAAGTTCGCTTTGTTATCTTCTAGAAAAAAACTACCTTGCAATGTTGCTTGATTATTTTCAATGGCAATCGTAGTAGAAATATTGTCAAAGGTATTGGCATTTTGTATCAAACGTAGCTTACCTTTATCAAGTATGATGCCGCCATTTATCGAAGGAGAATCAATGGTTCCATTAACGGTAATATCAGCGGTTATGCTCCCTTGTAAATTAACAGCGTCAGCTAAAACGGCTTGAAAAGGTTCTAAGTTGAACTGATTTAGTTCTATATGAGCATCAACAGGGTACTCATCAATCAATTTAACTATTGAGTTAATATGCATTAGATCTTTGTTGTGGGTATCCGTTAATTGCAGCTTGCTGGTAAATTGCTCTTCATCAACAGTAAAAGTAAACTCGCCTTGCGACCATTGTGATAACTTATGTTGATTGAAATCGTCATTAACCTTGATGTAACCTGATGACAAAGCAAAATGCGCTTTGGCTTTAATGGCCTGTTGTGCAGACCACTCTGCATTAAGTTCACCATTAACGTGACTAATTAACTCAATATCTTTAGGCAATAATAATTCATCAATTGCGGAAAGGTCGACACTCAACTTAACTGCCACCTCACCAGACTCTCCAATAACTGTTTCATTAGGCAAGCAAATACTTACCCCTTCGCCTTGCCAGCAATGGCTTTGAATAACGGCCTGTTGATTGGATAAATCAATATTCATAACAAATGCTTTATTGTTGCTAAGTTGAGTGTTTTTATGCGCCAATAGGCTTTGCTCCACCGAACTTTGCCATTGGGTAAATGTGTCGTTCCAATGACCTATTAGGGCAAGCTTTCCGCTAAAGTCTCCTAACCAATGCGCCTGCACTTGATGCTGACTAGCGTTACCCTGCACGCTAAAGATGAAGTCATCAACATTAATAATACTGCCTTCTTGCACCCATTCCAGCTGTTCATTTTTTACGGTGAGTTGTAATTGATGATTACTCATCGGTTGGTAACTCCCTTCAATGTTTAAGGAGTTACTAAGCCACTGCTGCCAGTTAAGTTGAGTTATTTGGCTATTTAAATAAATAACGGGGTTATCTTTTGCGCCCGTGACAGAAAAATCACTGACCAGTGATCCATTTACACCTTGATACCACTGATTGATATTGTCTATAGACAATTGCCCATTTATATCCCAATAACTACCGCTAGCAGTCTGCAGTGTTAATTTACTCTTATTAAAAGCAACAAACAGATTTCCTTGCTGTAGATGTCCGGTATGATTTAAGCCAATATCGCCCTTAATACTGAGCTCAGAATCATTTACCTTGCCCGAAATGTCGGTATCACTTATTGAAACTGTCCATTGCTTCTTAGACCATGCACCAGTGCTAGTTATGTATCCTTGTAATCGCCCGGTAATTGAATCGGGAAGGTTTGATTTAAGGGGGTCTGTTTGTGCTTTATTCTGTCCAAGCTCGCTTAGGCTTTCTGTACTTATTTTGGGAAAATAAAACCCTGTTGATTGCGCCGATAGCTGCCATGTAGTGCTGGTTGGTAACAGTGCTAGGTTACCTTGCATGTTTAAGTGACTTGCCGATTTTTTATCCTCAAAAAGTAATTCTTTAATGCTAAAGTGGCCTTGTTGGTGCTTGGCTGATAAGTTGACTTGTGCATTGTTGTAGCCATAACTTTTAAGTCGACTTGTTAATTCAATTGCTTGCTCTGTGAGATCGCCAGACAACATTAAAGACAATGAAGACGGTTTACCATAGTTTGCTAACGATAAAGGCATTGGAATTTTTTGTGCATCTATAGCAAGATTAAAGGGCATATTTGGATGAGTTAAATTAATTTTTCCTTGGCTAGTTAATGCCAAACTCCCTTCGCTATTTAACTCATACACTAAATTTTCGAGTGAGCCTTCCAGTAATATTTGTTGCTTAGTGTTAGTTATTTCAGGCCACCATGGTACGTTTTTAATTTGGCTTATTAGCTGAGTATTTATCTGATAAGGAGGGGTTAATTTAGCATCAGCAATCAATTGAGTAATTGAAAAGGTCGATGTTGATGTTTGAAGTTGATTAATACTGACCTTAGTATGTACCCATGTTGCACTGAGTTGATTATTGGTTGATTGCCACTGTTGTTCGGATTTTCCTATGTTAGTTTTTGTCTCGATAACAAGGTCATCAACATGCATTTTCTTAATGTTGAGTGCGATGGGTAAATCAATTTCAGGTAACTGAGATAAGGTTTGTCCTATCGAATCAATTGTATTCTGACTTGCCGTAGGTGCTGATTTTTCGTTAGCTGAGAGTGAAATTGCTAGTTTCCTTGCCGAAGGCTGCAAGATTATAAACGCACTTTTGCTTATTGCCAGCTGGGCCATTAACTGATCAATAGTGATTTCTGTGTCATTTATTTCCAGATGGCTTCTTTTTAATTTTACTGAGTTGGCTTTAATAGCAAAGGGCATCTCAAAGAGTGAATTACTTTCGTTTACTTGCTCTGTGGCCTGATTAAGGCCTTCTGTGTTAGCCACATATCTCAAGGAAAAATAATCAGCTTTTACTGATTTTATGCATAGTGTTTTTTTCAATGCACAAGAAAAATTAAACTCTGCAGATAACCCATTGATATCAATATCAAGCTTATCTAATTTTAAATGAAAAGTGTTTAATTCAATGTCCCGAACTAATGAGCCACTTTGATAATCAGCCGTTATACTGTCAAAGTTATTGAGAAACGCTAAAGTGAGCCGACTACCCCATGGGGTAGTGAGTAATAGCGTAATTACAATAAGAAAAATAGCTACATACTTAGCGAGTGTTAACGTAAATTTGCGCCAAATCATAGTTCGGCTCCTAAACTAATATGAATGCGCCAATTCTTTTCATCATCATCAATGCCGTAAGCCAAATCAAACTTTACCGCCCCAACAGGGGATATGTAATGCAGGCCTGAGCCAAAAGAATAGACGGGGTCAAATTCACCTTTATTACCAACGCTACCACCATCAGAAAATAATGCTAAACGCCATTTGTTATTGAGATAATATTGATATTCAATACTGGCAATCATTAAACGTGTACCACCAACATCAATGGGTATTGCCTTATCAGGATCTGAAGATGATGGAATGGTGGGACCAATAGATTGATAAGCAAAACCCCGAATACTTTGGTCGCCACCTGCATAAAAACGCAATGATGGTGCTAGCTGTGCATCTCTATCAACATAAATAGCCCCTAATTCAGCACGGGTTACTAGCCTATGTTTTGGCATTAATGTGTTAATGTAATTCCATCGACCATGCACTCTGAAAAAGCTATTGTCTGAACCTGCTTTTAAATGCGCGCCTTCAATATTATAAGTTTGTCTAAAGCCGCCGCTTGGATCTAAAGCGGAGCCCTCACGAACTGTTCTAGACCAAGTAACACCAGGAATAAGGTATTGAACATTATCTTCTTCTGCCCAATCAATATTTGGTTTGTTTTCATCAAGTTCATATTTCCATGCTTCTTGATGAAATCGAGCATAAATTTGCCTATTCCAATTATTCTTACTGATTACTCGCCCAACTTGTGCGGAATAAAACTTCGTTGTTAAGTCGGCGTAATCTTCATTTTCAATAGTCATTTTAAGCCGTAATAAATCTTCAGAAGGGTGGCTTAATGGAATACTGTAAATAAACTTTCCCGTGGGGTTTAAAGTAGAGTATTCCAATTTTGTTTCTTGAAAATGTCCGTGTTTATTAATGAGCGGAGTACGCCAACTTGCAGATAGACGAAACTCTGTATCGGTGGCGTAACCAATGCCGAAATCAAAGAGGTGACTTTTTGCTGCTGTCAGTGAAACCTGAATAGGAATAGTAAATTGGTTATTTTTTTTATCTTCTCTTTTTTCTGCAGGAACAACATGAACACTGCCAAAATACTGAGTAGACTGTAGTTGCTGTTGTAGCTGATGAAAACCTTTGCTGCTATAGTATGCATTAGACTTAAAGGGAACTATGCTCAACAGTAGGTTAGGGACAAGGTCAAAGTCATCGAAAACAATTTCACCAAATCGATAACGAGGCCCACTGTCATAGTTTATAGAGATGTCTGCTAAGCGATAAGTGTTTTTAATGGTTATGTTGTTACTAACTAATACGCCATTAAAATATCCTCGTTGCAATGCTAACGAGAGTAAATTAGATTTCAGTACTTCATATTTACCATGATGAAGCTTATCGCCTTGCTGTAAACCATGATTATTCATTAATGCGATAAATGCGGTGTCATTTTTTGCATCTCCACTTAGCTGAATATTGATATTATCGATTATCGTTGGCTCATTTAAGGTAATGGTCAGAATAAGTTGAGAGGGGTCTTTTTCAACGACAGCAATAGTGTCAGCTTGATAATAACCTAAAGATTGTAATGCTTTGACTGTATTGTCTTTAGCTGAATAGATGAAGGCTGAACGCTCTAGATTTGTTTCCGGTAATTTACCTAGATAGGAGAAAATGTTTTTTTTAACGGCCTCGGGTAACTCACCTTTAAGCGTAACGGTTAGATTACTTGCATTAGCAAAGTGAGCGAAGCTTAAAAGTACAAAGCACTTTGCTAATATTTTGATTTTTTTAAAAAAAGTGACCAATACAGTATTAATGTAGTCCACAATAATAAACACCATTAATTAGACAATATTCCAGAATATATTATTACGTAATTATTTTGGAATATTACGCGATTAACCGCACAGTGACTACGATTGATTGTGCCGAATTTTTTTGCGATTAACTATTTCTACACAAGCGATAATAGGGCAACTCTTTGCTTACTGTAAAACCAAGCTTTTGTGCTAACAGAAATGAGCCTGTATTTTCAAGTTTGCATGCCCATACCGGCAGCAATTTATTAGTAAGGCTATATTCAATTATCTTTCTACAAATAGCGAATGCGTAACCGTTACCGCGAAATGCTTGGTTGGTTTCTATGCCTATTTCTAATATTTCTGCATCTATATTGGCTGAATATGCGGTTGAGACTGACTTGTTGTCTACGTTAAGAATAAAGCCTTTGCCGTATTTAACAAAACTCTCGGCGTTATTCCAAAAGTGTTTGGGGACAACAACCCCATCTAATTGCTGATATAAATCTTTGTCAATTACTTTAAAGGTTTGTTCGCCAAGAGGTGTTTTTTGAGCGGTTATTGCTTGTTTGAATTTATTTTCATCAAACTCAAAGTTAACGCGGGTATTTTGGACAATGTGATTTAGTTTATCAGCAGAGTATATATCCGTGTTTGATACCAGTTTATCGCCACATAACTGTTTAAGCACATTGTTCCATTGGTAGGGATAAACTTGTAACCACTCATCTTCAACTCGGTGTTTATTGCAGTTTAGTAAGTGATCTCGTATTTGCAGGTTAAATTTATGATTGTTGGTTTTACCGAAGAGTAATGACATACCGTATCCACTGGTAATATAAAAACTGCTCGGCGAGATCACATCGTCAACATAAACTGCGCCTTTTGCCCGCTGAGTTAACACGGACTTGGCAAAGTGGTGGTTAATATCAACTTCAGCCAGAAAAGGCAGTAAACTTAAATAGTTAGATTTTGCGACTAATTTCATGTTAATAATCCTGTTATTGCTTGTTTAATCTTTTCAAAGCCTTCTATAATTTCATTTATCTCAGGTTTGGCAATTGAAATTCTAAAATGTGCATAGTCACTGCCTTGAGCAAAATATTTACTACCTGAGCTAACCAATACACCTTTACTTTGAATCGCCTTAATAAGTTCCTGCTCGTTTATTGCTTTGTTTTTAGCGCTAACAAATAGTAAGTAGCCTCCGTTGGGTGTGGTAATGCTAAATAACTCTTTAGGGAAAACTTTCTTAGCCATTTTAATGGCGACTTGCATACGTTTTTTATAGAGCGCATGGCTACGCTTAATGTGTTGTTGGTAATAACCTTTGCGACAAAATAAATTAATTGCCGCATGATCAAGCACATTACTTTGCAATGAGGTTGCTTGTTTTAAAGAGCCCAATATATTGATTAAATTCTTGTCTGCCACTATCCAGCCAATACGAATACCGGGAAATAATATTTTAGAAAAACTGCCAATATAAATGACTAAACCGTGTTTATCTATGGCCTTAATGGGTTGAGGTGTTTTGCCAAAATACTTCATTTCATCAACAAAACCATCTTCTAAAATGGGCAGTTTATATTTTGTGCACAGCTGTAATAACTGCTCTCTATGTTCTTGTGATGTTGATATACCAGTAGGATTGTGAAAATTAGGCATGGTATAAAGTAATTTGCTCGGGTTTTCTTTTATACTCTGCTCTAATTCAGCCAAATCAAGACCATCTTCATTCATGGTTATGGTATTGATTGTTGCGCCTAACGCATTAAGTAACGGTAAAATTAGCGCATAAGTAGGAGACTCAACATGAATATGATCATGTTCGGTCATCAAAAACTTTAAAATAAGGTCGATGGCATGTTGAGCGCCATTGGTGAGAATAATTTCATCTGCGGAGGTAACTATGCCGTGTTGTCTTAGGTGTTTGGCAATGTATTCTCTAAGCGGAAGAAAACCTAAGGTCTCGCCATATT
>ENA-ORXI01003671-ORXI01003671.1-sediment-metagenome-genome-assembly--contig:-NODE-3671-length-10179-cov-5.577509_pt1 | contig 10179 bp, 9 predicted proteins | sample MGYA00237861_ERZ511468 | MGnify/ENA primary metagenome ERZ511468 (study PRJEB26299, sample SAMN06266213) | sediment metagenome | isolation source: Hudson Canyon methane seep mesocosm | place: USA:Hudson...
ATTTGAGGCATTGGCAGCAATTTGGAAATAACGACCAGTAGGATCATAGAAACCATCATGTAAGAATTTAGATGTATCAATCTGTTTAACATCTAATGCTTCAAGATCTTGATAGCCTACTTGCCACATTTGACCTAACTCTTTCGCCGCAAGCAAGAAAGATGATTCATTTGGGTTTGTGTAGATAGCTGCAACGCGTGATTCTTCAACATAATCACCATCAACATTCACACCACGAGTAGAAACTACTTTAACTGGTTTCATAGTCTCGGCATCAGTAATTACAAAATGAGGTGGCCAGTAACCGCCGGCAATAACATATTTACCATCACCAGAAACAGCTACGTCACGTGCATCATAGGCAATTTGTGTTTCAGCCAACAACATTTTGTCAGGCGTTTGCCATAAATCGAATTTATTAAGCTTGCCATCACGGCCAATTGAGTACCAGAAGCGACCAGCAACATCATCAGATTTATCGACATTGTGATGCTCTTGCCCTTTGATAACGTGTACAGCATAACCTGCATCAAGGTGTGCAAAAACTTCATGATTATCACCATCAATAATGGCTACTTTACCAGCATCACGTTCGATAACAACAAAGAAGTTTTCCCAGTTACGATCATGTTGCGGTTCAGTAACGTAATCTTTAGGTTCAATATAAACCTTAGTACGTGACTGCATTAATTCAAGAGACATTTCAGGTGGAACTGGTGCTGGTAACTGAATGTAAGTTGCCATCATTTTGATTTCTTCTTTACTGAAGATATCATTAAAGTTATTCATGCCACCTTCGGTACCATAAGTCAGAATCTTTTCAAGACGCTTCTGACCCTTTTTTATCGTGTTGATAGGCTCAAGATTCTTACCTGTAGCCCCTTTTCTTAAAACGCCATGACAACCTGCACAACGCTGAAAATAAAGTGTTTTTGCATGTTGAAAATCAGCGTCAGATAATGAAAGCTTAGCCTCTTCGGCAACTGATACAGGAGTATAAGCAGCAGTAGCTAGGGCAATTGCTGCACTTAGTATGGCTAGTTTTGGTAATTTCATAATCAAAGTCTATCTCCGTTTTAAAATGTAGGTGGATAAGTAATTTATAACTTATATGCGATAGCATACATGTTATATGGTCTACTCGTAATTGATTTAAATCAAATTATGGGTATTTAAAAATTTATTTCTATATTTGTTTAGTGACTCGTACCCGATGAGTGAGTAATTTTATTAAAAACATTGTACTTTCCAACGGGTTTATTCATAGGAATCCGTTTCACTTCTTTTAAGGTTTCTGCATCATAAACAATCAACTCACCGTCTTTTTCCCATATACTTAATAAAGCAAATCGGCCATCACGAGTGTATTCAACATGTCCCGATGTTTTTTGTGGTGAGGGATTTAATGTTGCCACAATCTCTAGTGTTGCTTTATCAATTACATGTACAAGATCTTTATTTGGCCCAACAAACACATCAACCCAAGCATAACGCGAGTTTTCATGGCTTCGCATAAAGAACCCCGGTCCTTTAGTTGCAATTTTTTTGATAGTTTGCCAGGTTTTTGTATCAATAATCGTGACCGTATTTTCTTTCAAATTTGGTGTAGCAAGCACAACGGTATCATTATATTTCCAGGTAATTCCTGAGCCCAAGTGTGGCATTCCTGTCAGGTCTAAATCAGCAATCTTTTGTTTCATATTCAAGTTAAAAACCAGCCCATTTTTAGCGTTTCGTGCCGCACCAATGATGTTGTTATATTCTTGATCAAAAAAGAAATCATCTAAATAATCATCAAGCTTTATGCGCTGAACCGGAAATAGCCCTTTTTCTGCAAGATCTTGTTCCATTTGAAAATCATTGACAGTACCGTTAAACACAGTCGGTGGCTCACCTGAATAAGGGATTTCCCAAACCTCTTTTAAATCTTTTAGTGCTGCAATAAAACTCTGACGAGGCGGTGCATCATAAACAGCACTCACCCTTGAACTATTTCCTTGCCCATCCGTGACAGGAATTATTTTAATCAGACTTAAATCTGTCGCATCCAATAACACTAGTGTATGAGGTAAATAATTACCCACTATTACATAGCGATCATCTGCTGATACAGCCATATTACGGGTATTAATGCCTGCACGTATTTCGGCAACTGTTTCCAATTTATACATGTCAAATTTACTAATCCAACCATCTCGTGAAGCAAAATAAACAAAGCGCCCATCAGAGGTATATTTAGGCCCGCCATGTAAAGCATAGCGAGATTTAAATCGATGAATAACATTAAATGTATCTCCATCTAATACAGAGACATGGTGATCACCAGCTTCTACGACAAGAAATATATTGAGAGGATCAGCCTGATAAATAGGCTTGGCTGTTGTTGCATCACCTATTACCAGTTCAGGTTTATAAATAATATGGCTTGCGGTTATCTCTTGCTTTCCCCATGGCGGCATTTCTGCAAGCGGTGTGTAAATATAATCGACCAGACTTTGAATTTCTTCAAGTGATAATTTATCACTAAATGCAGGCATTTGTGTTGCAGGCAAGCCGTCTCTAATTGAAATAATTGCTTGTTTTGGTTTTAACCGTTTTAAATTTTCTGGAAGTAATGCAGGGGCTGTGAATCCCAGCCGATCTTCACCATGACACTGTGAACATTCCTTTTTAAATGTCGCATGATAATTACCTACGTCTGCCAATCCTTGGATATGAACAGAACATAAAATAATCAATAAACAGATTAGTCTAGCTTGCAAAACGAATCTTCCTTGTTTTTAACTCAAGCGGTTCTGGCTGCTGATTTTCATAGTCTTCAAGCTTAATATTTAGTTCTTGATCGTCTAAATAGCAAGCGGGATCTTCCCACCAAGGATCGCCAGTAGTCTGAAAGGCTCGTACACGGGTATTACCACCACACACATCTTTATAACTACAGACACCACATCGCCCTTTTAAAGGACGCGGCTGAGATTTGAACCCAGCCATCAAAGGATCAGATGTATCTTGCCAAATTTCTGAAAAAGGCCGTTCTAATACATTACCTAAATTGTAATTCCACCAAAAAGTATCAGGATGCACATTGCCCAGATTATCAATATTAGCGACATTAACACCTGAAGAGTTGCCGCCCCATTGAGCTAACTTGGCACGCATATGATCATAGCGTTCTGGAAAGCGTTTTTGAATCCATTGCAAAAGATAAACACCATCGGCATCATTATTTCCCGTTACAAACTCACGATTATCACCTGCTTCAACACTTGCCCAGCTTGCATCAAATAATAAATCTAATGCCTCTCTGGTGATATTATGAATAGCATCATGCCCTCGATGACGATTGCCACGGCCACCATAGTTAAGATGAGAAAGGTAAAATTTATCTACCCCCTCTTCTTCCATCAGGTTTAAAAGATAGGGTAATTCTTGGGCATTATCTTGTGTGATCGAAAATCGCATACCCACTTTAATGCCTGCTTCATGACACAGTCTCAGTCCTTTTAATGATTCATCAAAGGCACCTTTTTTCTGTCTGAATTCATCATGAGTGTCGCGCATACCATCAATACTAATACCAAGGTAATCGTAGCCTACATCAGCAATTTGTTGAATGTTAGACTCATCAATCATAGTGCCATTAGTTGAAAGTGCCACATAGAACCCCATCGCTTTTGCATGGTGAGAGAGCTCTAACATATCAGGTCGCAATAAAGGTTCACCACCCGAAAGAATCAGTACTGGTACTCTGAATTTCTTCAAATCATCCATTACATCAAACGCTTGCTGAGTCGACAATTCACCTGGGAAATCAACATCTGCAGAAATAGAGTAACAGTGTTTACAAGCAAGGTTGCATCGTCGTACTAAATTCCATATCACAACAGGGCCAGGAGGATTACGTTTAGGACCAAGTGGTGTTGGATTTTTTAACTCTTGCATGTATTGAGATATACGAAACATTAAGATTTTACTCCGATACGAATTCCTGTTTTCTTCAAAATTCTGGTGCTAAAAAGAATATCATGAGCCCGACAATTATCGCCTAACAAAGCAGTAATTTGCTCGGTTTTCTCAAGTACTTCTTCGTGATTATGGCCATGCACCATTGCAAATAGATTATAGGGCCAATCAGGTAAAAACCGTGGCCGCTGATAGCAATGGCTGACAAAAGTCATTTTACCAACACGCTCTCCAAGCTCATAAACAAGCTCATCCGGCACATCCCATACCGTCATACCATTGGCTGTATAACCCAATTTATAATGATTAGGGACCGCACCAATACGTCTAATTCTGCCATCATTTAACATTATTGTTAGTCGCTGCTGTAACACTTCAACATCAATATCCAGTTGCTCAGCTATCTGTAGGTACGGCTCAGCGACAAGTGGCAGTCCAGCTTGAGTTGCTAAAATGATATTTCGGTCTAAATCAGTGTAATCATCTATTTTAGACTTCAAAATACAACCCCACGTAAAACTCATGTAGCTTTGGCATATTCTTAACAGGTAACCCCGTTTCATCTTCTATTTTTTTGATTATTTCTTCCAATTCATTTTGTGATTCTGTTGCAATCACAAACCACATATTGAGAGCATGATCACGTTGATAATTATGCGCCACTTGAGGATGAGCATTGACCTGTTCTGTAACAACATCAAAATCATCTGCTGATACATTCATGGCACATAAACTAACTGCACCACCAAAATTATCGGCATTATAAAGTGGACCAAAACGGGTGAGGTATTTCTTTTCTGATAACTGCTCTAAACGTGCAAGCAAATTCGCTTCACTTGTTCCTAATTCATTGGCTACAACAGCAAAAGGGTGGTCACATATAGGAAAACTGAGCTGTAACCTATTAATAATTTTACGATCAAGTTCATCCATTAAACTAGGGCCTTATCCTTAGCAATATAGTGTGCGCCACATTGCTTGAAACGTTGGCGTGAAAATAGTATTTCATACGGTGTATTCTCTAATGCTAATTTTTTTACTAACTGTTCAATATATGCCATCACATCATCACGATTTTTACCATGAATCATACTAAATAAATTATACGGCCAACGTGGTTTTATTCTTGGTCGTTGATAACATAAAGTAACCTCATCTTCAGCACCTAACTTTCTACCCAGCTCATCTACTTTATCATCTGGCACATCCCATACCAACATAGCATTAGCACGATAGCCTAATTCATGATGCCGAACAACAACACCCATGCGTCGAATAACCCCCGCCATTTTCAGAGTACTTATTTTAGTAATCACTGCCTGCTCGGAGATCCCTAATCGCTCCCCAATTTCAAAATAAGGTCTTTCAGTTAAAGGTAACCCTGTTTGGATAGCAGCAATCAATTGTTTATTTTGAATAAGATCAATGTCATGCTGATTTATGATTTTACTGGTATCACTCTGACTTACCTTCTTTTTGGGTTTATCGTTCATACTAAAGCCTAAATCAATATGATATTCCTTCAACAAAGGCAGGTTGAGTACTTTGTAGCCTGTCTTTTCCTGAATGTCATCCAGCACCTTATCCACAGTCTCTTGACTTGATGCCGCAACAACAAACCATAAATTAAGATGATGTTCCCTCTCATAATTATGGTTAACCTCAGAAAACTCATTCACCAATGTGGCAATTTCTGTCAGCTTATCCGTAGGTATGCTCATTGCTGCTAACGTACTATTGCCAATTGTATTAGGCCTGAATACAGGTCCCACACGACTTACTTCACCTTGTGCGTTTAATTTTTTCAGCAGCTCTAAAATAGTTTGAGTATCCGTATTTAACTCATCCGCAATATGTCTATAGGGCATAGGAACAAGTGGAAAACCGTGCTGATAATCATTTAATAAATGTTGTTCAATCGTCATTGCCTGAACCATTTAATTACAGTCCAATTTTGTGTGCACGATTAGTAAAAAAGATACCTGATGGTTTCTCTACCGTTAAAGTCTCGAGCTTCTCAAAACTTCCTGTATCATAAACCTGAACTTGATCCTCATCACGTACAGATACCCATACATTGTCACCTCGTGGTGTAAATTCCATATGAAGTACCGCTTTGCCAGGTTTCAGTGTTTTGATGATTGCTTTAGATTCTGTATCAATCACCTGCAAAGTATCATTATTTGGAAAGGCAAAATTGACCCAAATATAACGGCCATCAGGTCGAGCCATCACAAAAATAGGTTGCCCATGTACGGGAATAGTGGCTATTTGTTGCCATGACTTTTTATCAATCACTATAACGTCATTGTGACCTACAGCAGGAACAAAGGCATAGTCACCCGCAACAGCCCATCCTTCAAGGTGAGGCATTTTATAAACAGGTAATTTTTTACTACCTCGACCATAGTTTTCTAAAATATGACGGATACCTTTTTCTGGATACCATAGGTCCAATAATGCCATACCATCTTCACCAAACAGACCTGCAATATAATATCTGCCATCAGGTGTAATAAGTGCATCATAAGGCTGATGTCCAATGTCTTTATATTTTGTTATCTCAGGTTTACTTGCATGTGTTAGATCTGCAACCCAAATCTCATCGGACTCATACAAACTGAAAACAAATTTATTACCTGGCGCATCAACCAAGCCAACTACTTTCGATTGAACACCATTCGAGCCTTTTGCGGGAATATCAGCCACTAAATCCAGTGTGTCAGAATCAAAAACCTTCACACCACCCGGTTCATAATTAGAAACAGCAACTAACCGACCATCTTGTGATATTGCACCACCAATACTATTTCCTGCCTGTAATATACGTTTATCAATTTTACCGTTTAAAATATCCAGCTTGGTTAAGCCACCATCCCTTCCAAAGACATACGCAAATTTCTCATCACGTGAGAAAACAATGGAGGCATGAGATAGATCACCCAAGCCATCAATTTTATAAAGCTGAGTTTCAGTTGAATGCTCGACTACCCGCACACTGCCTGTTGCACGCTCAATAATGACCCCTAAATCACCTGTAGCAACCGTTTCAATACTTGATGAGCTAGTAGCGCAACCACTAAGTAAGCTGGTAGATAACATTGTGCTAGCGACGAAACCCATTAATAATTTTTTCATTTATTCGATTCCTTCTTTAAGCTTGGCAACCAACCATTCAACTTCTGATTTATTTAAAATGCCATCCCAAGCTGGCATGGCTAAGGTTTCGCGTCCGTATAAAATTGTGCCGACCAAAACGTAGTTAGGTTTATCGGCTAGTGCTTCGGGTAATAGTGCTGGCCCTAAGCCGCCTTTTAACGTCATGCCGTGACACGAGCCACAATCTTGTTTTAGTAAATGTATTAATGTTTCTTGACGTTCTGCTGAGGGGGTTTGTGAGCTTTCGTTTTCAGAGCTTTCGTTTTCAGAGCTGTCATTTTCAGAGCTGTCATTTTCTGAGTGCGCAAGCACAGGATTCAGTAGCAAAGATAATAAAAAACTGATGCTTAAAATGGTTTTTTTGTTAATTCGTTTTATCACGATGTTTGCTTCTCCTCTATACGTCAAGATTGTCAAAAAGTATAAAGGGAATTAACTGCAGAGATAATGCTGACTTAGCGATTAGATGACTCATATCAAGCAAATTAAGAACTAATTTGAGATAACAATGTCGGTTTTAATAACGCCCTATTTTCGGGCGCTAAAATACTGATTTAGAACAAGTTTTTGGCTTTTCAGAGGGGATAAAAACCTACTAAAACAGTAGGTTATAGCAGATTAAAAAATCTTGAGAAATGGCAAACGAGAAGACATCGCCCGGGCTAAATTCACCATACCCCACATAACAAAGGACGTATGCAAGATAGTAAAATAAAGAATAATCATTGGCCAAGCTTGGTCGCCATTACCAATAAATAAATAGATGGCTGAGCAGCCCCCTAATACACAACTGCCACCAATAATGGATAACCAAAAAGCGGCCCGACTATGAGATTGATCGAGTTCTTTTTGGCTGACACTGTTTTCTATGGCGCGCCGCTGCTTTAGGTCTTTGCAGTCTTCTAGATTGAGATCAAGTGCATCTCTAATTTTTCCAGAGTTTGAGGTCCATACAAGCTTGCGATACAACAATGCCAGCAGCAAAAATGATAACCCCGGTAGGGCCAATAAATTTGCCAGATACAGTGCTTGCGCTTGTACGGATTTGTTCATTTTCTATTTCCTACAGACAGTCACTCGACTAGTCAGCGATACAGGCATCGATAACAGTTTTTAATGCCGCAACTGTTGCTTCGTCATCCGATAATGGCTCAGCCATGGCAGCGTAACAGGCTTGCTTAATATTAATACCACTCATAACAAGTTTAGCAGCATAGATGATTAAACGAGTAGAAGCGGCTTCTTCTAGATCGTGATCTTTAAGATTACGCAGAGCAGCCCCTAAACGCACCAACTGCTGAACAAGTTCAAGCGGCGCACCACTTTCTTGGGCAACAATTTTCGCTTCAGTCTCTTCACTTGGGTAATCAAAACTCATCGCCATAAAACGCTGACGGGTACTGGGCTTCATACCTTTAATTAGGTTCTGATAACCAGGGTTATACGATACCACCAGCATGAAACCTGGAGCGGCTTCTAAATATTCACCGGTACGTTCAATAGGCAATACGCGCCTGTCATCGGCTAAGGGATGCAGCACTACCGTGGTATCTTTGCGCGCTTCTACCACTTCATCTAGATAGCAGATACCGCCTTCACGCACGGCTTTGGTTAACGGGCCATCTTGCCAATAAGTGCCTTCAGGGCCAATCAGGTGGCGACCAACTAGATCGGCGGCAGTAAGATCATCATGGCATGATACGGTATACAAAGGACGACCGAGTTTTTCCGCCATGGCAGCGATGAAACGGGTTTTACCACAACCCGTAGGCCCTTTTATCAGCACAGGAAGCTGGTTATTGTAGGCATGAGTAAAAAGCTCTACTTCGTTACCCTGTGGCTCGTAGTACAAGTCATCATTTGAATTATTTATAGCGATCTCAACGGTCATCGTCTTTCCTCACACATGTGACTTTTACAATATGGAGTTTATATTAGTTAACTATTACTAAAGGCTATTGATTCGTATCAGGTTTTAGCGGGTTAATGCGCTTTGACGAGGAACTTTGTGGCAAACTGCAAGAATAGCTAAAGATGAAGTGATGATATGAACCCAGTAGATACAGGAAAGACAGCTTTGAAGCCAGCTGAGTCCCTACCAGAAAGACAGTGCGACAACTGCCAAGGCGCTGTAGGTCTGAAAGATAAGATGTGTAACCGCTGCGGCTTTGCCTTAAGCCCAGTGCGCAGTACTAAGTCCAAGTGGCGTGGCATTAGCTTCCCGGTCTTTGTCTTTTGGCTGTCTGTATTTTGCGTGGTGGTGATGATTTGGCTGCCGCGCTAACTTTTTAAAGGGGTCATATCGACCCAATTGGCTATACTTATTTAATTGAACTGTCGAAGCAATTAAAACCTATGGTTAATAACGAAATAGAACAATATAAATTCAATATTCATCTGTATTTCAATGCGCTAGGTGGCATTGCGGCATTCTTATTTTGCGTAATTCAAGGTGTGCGTGGAGACACCATTACTGCTTTCATATCTTTGTTAGGGGGTGTTTACTTCACGATTATCATTTATACATTAGTCAAGAAGCATCACTATTTATGGAAAGGTCGAGTCTTCGTTCTATTCATTCCTATTACCATACTCAACATTCTGCATATTCATCCAGAATTCGGTATTTTTTGGGCCTACGTCGGCATCATCAGTTTTTTTCTGCTACTTGAATTCAAAGACGCCTGTATCAGTGTTGTTATATTCGATGCTCTTACGTTTTATCTAGTTAATCTAAACTACCCCCTGCCTGTACAACTGCGTATCTATGCAACATTGCTTCTGGTCACAATATTCACCTTTCTACTGTCATTTTTCATCAATCGCTTATTGCTCACATTGAATGTATTGGTTACTCGAGACTCCCTAACCAATGCGTTAAACCGCCATACTTTTCATACCTCCATTGAAAATACGCTCTCTACCTTTTTGCGCTATAAAACTCCTGCTTCCCTGTTTATTTTTGATTTAGATAAATTTAAAAGTATTAATGATACTTATGGCCACCAAACAGGAGACCGCGTGCTAGTGACAGTATCTAAAACCATACAAAATCGC